>Ga0315537_1000966_pt1 | contig 23002 bp, 24 predicted proteins | sample SalMarSW160270MG_FD_203091 | JGI IMG/M metagenome (GOLD analysis project Ga0315537, IMG submission 203091) | Salt marsh sediment microbial communities from the Plum Island Ecosystem LTER, Massachusetts, United States - Salt Marsh Sediment SW1602-70 ...
TCCCTGCTTGGCGGGCAATCTCAGCGGCTCTAAGTACTGCATCAAAGGCACCTTTTGCCTGCCTGAATTTATCGTGAGTTTCAGCTGAGCTGCCATCCAAAGAAAATGATAGAGCTAATACGCCGGCTTCTTTTAATTTCGCAATGGACTGCTCGTTGATTAGGTATCCACAGGTAGCCATCACCATACGAAGTTTCCTGCTGCGTCCGTATCGAATAAGCTGGTAGATGTCACTTCGTTCCATCGGCTCGCCACCGGTCAAAATTATTACGCATTTGCTAAACTTCGCTACAGACGAAATTATTTTTTTGCATTGTTGAGTAGTTAGTTCTTCTCTGTCGCCATTACCGGCGTTTGCCCGGCAGTGCAAACAGTTAAACCGGCATCGGTGAGTGACTTCAAAAGCTATGAGACGTGGCTTTTCTCCGTCCTTTTTCATAATTAAAAATTCCAATATCGCAATTTATAACGTCATTAATTCATGATCACGATTTTACAAATTCCTTGGCAAAATATGTAATTATAATATCTGCACCTGCACGTTTAATTGCGGTAAGGGTTTCCAACATCACTGTTTTTTCATCCAGCAGACCCGCCTCCGCGGAGCTTTTTATCATCATATATTCGCCGCTGACGTTATAAGCAGCTATCGGACAATCGAAACGCTGCCGAGCTCGATATATTATGTCGAGATAAGCAAGAGCCGGTTTTACCATCACAATATCAGCACCTTCCTCAATATCAAGTGCGATTTCAGCCATCGCCTGGCGGGCATTGGCAGGGTCCATTTGATAAGTCTTGCGGTCACCGAATGATGGGGCCGATTCTGCGGCATCTCTGAAAGGGCCATAAAAAGCAGAGGCATATTTTGCTGCATACGACATAATGGCAACATCGTGAAAGCCATTTTCTTCCAGAGCTTCACGGATGTATCTTACCCGTCCATCCATCATATCCGAAGGAGCAACAATATCGGCACCGGCCTGGGCGTGTGACAAGGCAACCTTAGCCAGCAATTCACAGGTCGCATCATTATCCACTATGCTCTTATGCTCTTGTGCACTTGTGCTCTTTTTTATCACGCCGCAATGGCCGTGCGAAGTGTATTCGCAAAGGCATATATCGGTGATAACGAGAAGCTGTGGCACAGCCTTTTTGATTTCGCCAATTGCGCGCTGCACGACACCATCCTCAGCCCAGGCCTGTGAGCCGGCGTCATCTTTTTTGCCCGGCAGGCCAAAAAGAAGCACCGCAGGAATGCCTAATTCAGCAACTTCAGCGGCCTCGGCTGCAATTGTGTCTGGCGAAAAATGAAAACAGCCGGCCATCGATTTAATCGGTTTTTTAAGGCCCTTTCCCTCTCTGACAAATAACGGATAAACAAGGTCATCGACATTCAAAGAAGTTTCTCGTACAAGTCTCCGCATAGATTCGCTCCGGCGGAGCCTCCGCATCCTGATTTTCGGAAAACTCATAATGTACTCCTTCGGAGAATTTCGTATTTCGAATTTTACTCTGTTATTTCTTCATCTGTAAGATAGCAGGGGGGCTCGTTGAGCCAATATTTATCGTCAGGCTGGCTACCCAAAAATCTATAATTACCTTTACACAAATTAAACCATCTGCACCGCAGACACTTCTTATCTGCAAATTGTGATTTGTTGCGCAGCTTATTTAGCACCGGCTCAGCAGAATTTTCCCAGATCTGTTTGAAGGTTTTATCTTTGATGTTGCCGAGCGAATATTTTCGCCAGAATTGGTCGGGATATACCTCACCGTCCCAGCCGATGCAGCCAATTTTTTCGCCGACTTTATTGCCGCCGTTGATAAGTAAAAGCTTTCTTGCAGCTTCATAACATGGATTGTTTTCTTTTTGCATCTTCGTTAAAAGATAGGGGCCGTCTGCATGATTATCCACAGTAAGCACTTCGTCGATAAGCCCCTTTACAGCAAGATTATGGGTTCTTTCTATAATTACATCAAGCACCTGCCGGGTTTGCTCGCGTGTTAGAGTTTGGTCGTTCATCTTCTCTGCTCTACCGGCTCGAATCAGATGATAAAAGCAAATTCTTCGGATGTCACTCGAAGCTGCAATATCGAAAACAGCAGGTATCTGCTCTGCGTTTGCCTTTGTAATTGTAAAACGCAGCCCTGTTTTTATCTCTGCCTTTTTGCAATTTTTGATTCCTATCATTGCCGCTTTGAAACAGCCGGGTGCACGTCTGAAATTATCATGGAAGGCCTCTTGGCCGTCGATAGAAATACCCACATAACTTACGTCAATGTTGGCCAATTGCTCGGCAGTCGCTGAATCAATCAAGGTCCCATTGCTGGAAATAACTGCTCGCAGTCCTAAACGTTTTGCTTCAGCCAACAGCTCAAATAAATCGCCGCGCAATAACGGCTCACCTCCGCTGAACAACACTACGGGACAATTGACCTCGGCAAGCTGTGATAGCAGTTCTTTAGCCTCAGTTGTTGTTAGCTCATCGCTGCTGTGATTTGCCTGTGAAGAGCTATAACAGTGCCTACAAAGTAAATTACAGCGTGACGTACAGTTAAAAGCAATAACAGGGCCGACCGAGCTATCCGCCGAATATCTTAAATGGTCGGATTCACCTGAGATTCCGCAATATAGCTTTGAGATATTTATCATTTGTATGTTTGCTCAATTTCGTCAAGCAAGCCGTCAATGGTATGCTCGGATGCTTCCACATCGACTCTGACGCCAAGGCTTCTTAGCTGCTCGGACGTCACCGGGCCAATTGACGCGACTTTGACACCACTTGAGTTTACTGTATCAGACGTGATTTGTTCAAAAAACGCTCTGGCTGAGGAAGAGCTGGCAAAGACAAGCCAGTCAATCTCACCGGTTTTTATTTTTTCTATCAGCCGATCGCATTTGTTTTTGGCAGTGTTTATGCGATATACAGACACATTCTCAACTTTAGCACCGGTTTTTTCCAGACATTCAATAAGCTCATCCGAAGCAAGCTGTGAGCGTAAAAGCAAAACTTTTTTATTGTGCAGATTTGTAAAGCCAGTCAACTGTTTGCCAAGCTCTTTGCTGGTAAAATCGCTCGGCACAAAATCAGCTTTAATCCCGAACTCACTTAACTTGTCGGCTGTTTCACTGCCTATCGCCGCAACCTTTGCAGAGCTAAAAACCCTGGCATCTTTACCTAAACTCCGCAGGAAATCAAAGACAATTTCTATGCCGTTGGAACTGGTGAAGATTATCCAGTCGAATTCAGCCAGTTTAGCAATAACTTTTAGGAATCTGTTCGTGCTTGTTAAAGGCTTTATCTTTATCGTGGTAAACTCAATTGGATTACCGCCTCGGCTGATGATTTTATCAGCAAATTCAGTGTTGCCGCGGCCATCTCGTGTCACGATGATATTCTTGCCAAACAAAGGCTGCTTCATAAACCAGTTGAGCCTTGTGTCACTGTCTGCCGCCTGGCCTATGACAATTATCGCAGGCGGCTTAACCTTCTTTTCTCTGCATTTTTTACCTATCAGCCGAAGCGCGGCTTTTACGGTTCTTTGTGTGGGAAAAGTGGCATCAGCTATTACCGCGGCAGGCGTGTTTTTGTCCATTCCGTTTTTTATTAGCTGTTTGGTGATAAATTCGAGATTGCCCATCGCCATATAAAAGACGATAGTACCTTTGAATTTCGCAAGCAAGTGCCAATCGATATTGCTTTCTTCTTTATCTTTTGCCTCCTGGCCGGTGACAAAGACGACCTGCGAACTGTATTCTCTGTCAGTCAGCAAAATGCCGGCGTATTCAGCCGCGGCTGTGGCAGCGGTTACGCCGGGTACTATTTCAAAATCTATCCCTGCGTCGGCAAGAACAGCGATTTCCTCAGCACATCTGCCGAAGATACCTGGATCGCCGCCTTTTAGCCGAACCACGGTTTTTCCACTGGTTGCCTTTTCAAGAAGCAGTTTATTAATCTCCTGCTGGGTGAACGAGCCATTTCCGGTTCTTTTGGGTGTGTGAATGATTTCAGCATCTTTGCGGGCGAATTTAAATAAAGCCGGGTTGGCGAGTTTATCGTAGATTATGCAATCAGCTTTTTGCAGAATCTCCGCCCCGCGGACGGTGATTAAATCCGCCCGCCCCGGCCCAGCGCCAACGAGATATACAAAACCTTTGTTCATAGTGAATATTATTGTAAATGGAGCTCATCCTGCTGATTTTCTACATATGAGCCATCTCTAATATTCTATCACCTCACGATTTTAGAAGTTCACCTGCAAGTTTATCTGCTATTTTGTTGGCATCGGAGGTTGTGCCAGTAGCCTCTCGCTTAATAAAGTTCTTTCCTTCTAAATCTGAAATAAATGCACAAATTTGAATATCATCTCCCACAATCTCAGCAAAGGCACCTACAGGCGCGTGACAGCCGCATTGCAGAGTAGTCAGAACCTGCCTCTCTGCAAGAGCAGTCGTCCGAGCTATCCGGTTATCTATAGCAGAGATAAGCTTGGTTGTCTCAACATCGTCAGTTCTTGTTTGAAGGGCCAAAGCACCCTGAGCCGGGGCTGGAATAAATTGCCTCGGATCGAAACAAAACGAGATTTTATCCGCTAATCCGAGCCTTTCTACGCCGGCCCGCGCTAAAATAATTGCATCAAATTTACCCTCATCGAGCTTTTTTATTCGCGTGTTGACATTGCCGCGAATCGGCTCCAACCGGAGGTCGGCTCGCAAACGCCTCAATTGTGCTACTCGCCGTAAACTGGAAGTGCCAATCTTAGCTGCGTTTGGAAGCTCTCCTATCGAAGAAATCGGCTTAGCAGCTATCAGACAATCTTCAACAAACTGCCTGTCACAGACTGCTGTGATAGTAAGTCCGTCGCGCAATCGAATTGGCATATCTTTTAAGCTGTGAACCGCGAGGTCAGCTTGGCCGGCCAACAAAACATCCTCTACCTGCGATGTAAAAAAGCCGGTCTCCTTGAGATTCCATAAGGCAGTACGCCTGTCGCGATCGCCCTTGGTAGTGACTTTCTTGATTTCAAACAGCAAGCCGGGATAAATCTTCTTCAAAGCACCGATTGCAATCTTAGTTTGTGCAATAGCCAAACTCCCACCACGGGTTGCGACGGTAAGAACCTTCCCCATTAGTCGCCTTTATCCTGTGAAAGGAACATTTTGTTTATCATGTCAACGGCTTGCAGCTGTTCGCTGCTTAGCTCATCCTCTCCGCCATTTTTAATGTAACTAATCGGGCCATGCAGTACCTTCTTCACCAGCGATTCGGCAAAAGACTTAAGTTTATCGCTTTTATCTTCTCCAAAATCTTTTGCGTAACGCTGAGCTTCGCTATGAGCCAGCTCGACGCCTTTCTGCACTAATTTTGAAACAGCCGGTACAACATTTAGCGAGTCATACCACCTCATAAATTTATCGGCAAACTCATCTACAATCGCCTGTGCCTTTGGAATCTCGCTGCTGCGTTTTTTCACATTGTTGGCTATTTGCTCGTTCAGATTATCAATATTATATAGAGTAACGCATTTAAACTTACCGATTTTTGGGTCTATGTCCCTCGGCACAGCAATATCTATTATCAGCAAAGGTTTATCTCTGTTGGTGAGGTGTCCCCTGATCATATTGTATGTCACTACCGGTTCAACGGAAGAGGTCGAGCTGATTATCAGATCAACTTCATCAAGACTTTGGACTATTTCATCCAGGCCGATTACTTGACCGTTTTTGAGCCGCTTGTGTAAAGCTGCAGCTTTTTGTTTGTTACGGTTTGCTATGAATAGACAAGCTGGCTGCGATTTGAGCAGATACCTCGCCACCAGCTCGGCGTTTTCACCGGCTCCTATGACCATTGCGGTACAGGCTGAGATGTCGATATTTTTCTTGGCTAATTCTACTGCAGCTAAGCCTATTGAAACGGCACCGCAATTAATATGTGTATCTGTCCGCACCGCCTTTCCAGCGCGGAAGGCCTGGTGGAAAAGCCGGTGAAATATCAATTTGCTCGTTTTGCAATCGGTAGATTCTTTGTAAGCAGATTTTACTTGAGCCAAAATCTGATTCTCACCAATCATCTGTGAATCAAGACCGGCAGCAACTTCAAAAAGATGCTGAACCATGTCCCTGCCTGTGCTCTTGGTATTATACTTTTTCCATACATCAGCTGCATCGGGCTTAACTTGCCCGATAAGCTGAGTTAAAAATCGGCTGCAATTAAAATCTTTTTTTGCGTAAAGATAAAATTCAAGCCGGTTGCAGGTCTCCAGGATTACTGCTTCGCTGATGGCCTGCTCCGCGTGCATTTGTTTGAGTATATAGCACCGCTGCTCAACGGTAAAAACAACCTTCTCGCGTACCTCAACAGGACAATTATGATATGTTATATTGTTCAGGGTAAGCTTCATCGGCACTTCTTCTATAGTTAATTGTTCCTCAATTCAATATAGTGTAATCAAGGTGATTACATCTATCAAGGCCAAACTCCTTACAATCGATACGGCAACGAATATTCTTGCAAACAGGTCAATTTCTGCCATAATTCTTTAAGAATGCTGTCTACCGGTAATCATAAAAGGAGTGTCGATGAACAGGTTTAGACGGATTGTGTTATGGGCAGCTCTGACGCTGATTATCTTATTGATTTTCCTGTCTATCTATGGGGCATTTATAGGTGCCGAGCGTGCAAAAGCATTCTTCAACTCCCTGCCGTTGTCTATTTGTTGGATAGCCCTGATACTTCTACTGATAACAGGTATTTGGGTGTTTAGCCGACTAATCCACATCCCAGGGCTTTTATTCATGCACGCCGGCTGTGTTCTCATTCTGACTGGAGCCGTATGTAGCTCCCAAGCCGGCCATAAGCTGCAAAGTAAGCTCTTTGGAATTGACAAGATTCCATCCGGTCAGATGATAATCTTTGAAGGAGCAAGCGAAAACAGGGTTGCATTAGAAGGTGACGACCAGGTCAGGGAATTGCCTTTCTATGCCAAACTAAAAGATTTCCGAATCGAATACTACAAGCCGGAATATTTATATATTCAAAACCGTGAGGGCAAAAACTGGAAAATCCCTGTGCAAATCAACACAGAATTTTCTTTGGGTGACGATATCGGCACGGTAAGAATTGTAACGAAATTCGAAAATTTCAAAATCAAAATCGAGGGTGACGAGCGTGTATTTTACGATGATCCACAGCCCGGTTTAAATCCTGCCCTTGAGGTCGAGATTAAATCACCTGATGGCCAGGTCACTGCAAGATATGTCTTTGAGCGTTTTCCCGGCCATATTCACCCGGGAGATAATTTTCTGCTGAGTTACCAGAGAGTTATCAGCGAATATATAAGTGAGTTGCAGATTATCCGGGATGACGAAGTGGTTGCTGAGAAGAATATCGAAGTAAACCATCCTCTACATTTCGGCGGATACCATTTTTATCAGGCTGATTATGATAACAAAGCCGGCCAATACACAATTCTTATGGTTATTTCCGATACAGGCATAACCATCGTCTATGCCGGGTATTTGATGCTTTGCGTTGGTGTTTTCTGGCATTTCTGGATAAAGCATTTATTTACAGTAAAGAAAACAAATGGAAATTAAGTACACAATTCAGGGCTTATTGATTTATATTGCCATTACGGCATACCTGCTGGCATTTTTGGTAACGCTGCTGAGACGAAAAAAAGCAGGACACATCCTTTATATATTCGGCTTTATTGCTGCAGTCTTATCTTTCGTCTATCGTTGGTACGATGTTCACCATGTGCCGTTGCAGAATCTGTTTGAGGTATTTTTGTGCTTAGGTATGGTTTGTTATCCGGTTTCCTGGTTCTGCCGGCGTATGCTGCGCGTAGGGGGTGGATGCGGTGACATGCTTATAGGTGCTGTCGTGCTTTTCCCAGCCGGTTTTGTCTTTAATGCTCAGCCTCAACATTTGCCGCCTGCTCTACAAAGCTGGTTATTTGTACCGCATGTAGCTGTCTATGCTATATCATACATCTTTATGACAAAAGCGGCTTTTCAAGCCGTCCAGCAGTTGGCTGGTATAGCCCCCAATCCCGATGAGAATCTGCTGCCGCCGGAGGAGGCGACCTACCGGATGATTTGTGTTGGTTTTCCGTTGCTGACACTTGGTCTTATCCTCGGAAGCTGGTGGGGAAAGCTCGCATGGGGTGACTATTGGGGCTGGGACCCAAAAGAGTTGTGGTCACTGGCTTCCTGGCTGGTCTATGTGGGGTATTTTCACTTCCGCTATATGTTTGGTAAAAAGCACCCGCGTATAAATAGTGCCTGGGCTGTTGCAGGCATATTGGTCATTGTGATAACTCTGCTGTGGGTAAACCTCTCCCGCTTGTTCCCGGGGCTGCACAGCTATGCAATCTGACAACTAATTTTGCACGTTAATCTAAAGTTTATAAAGCTCGGAGGAATTCGGCCATGTCCTTTTTTTCTTGCTCTGTGAGCTTGGTACTGAGTATCAGATTGAAGAACTCAACGGTATCTTCCAGGGTCAGCAGGCGTCCATCATGCAGGTAAGGCGGCGATTCCTTGATACCTCTAAGTGGAAAATTTTTAATAGGTCCATCCGCAGATGCGTATCTGCCATTTATCATTCGAGGCTTGTAAAATCTCTCGGTCTTCAAATTATGCATCAGATTATCAGTGTAATAGGGGGGTATATGACATACGCTGCATTGACCTTTGCCGAAGAATACTTCTTGTCCCTGTAATTCTTCTTTCGTAGCTTTTGCCGGGTCGAGCTTGCCGAATAAATCAAGTTTAGGAGCCGGTGGAAAATCCAGGATTTCCTGGAACTCCGCCATAAAATGGACCTGGCTTCCCCGTTCGAGGGTATTTACACCTTTTTTGGCAGCAATAACATGGTCTCCATCAAAATAAGCTGCCCGCTGTTCAAACTCGGTAAAATCTTCCACGCTCTTAAGGGCTCGTTGTGAGCCGAACAATCGCTGGATGTTTACACCTCGCAACGGTGGGGTATCGAGACGATGGCGAAACTCCTGCGGCCTGATGTCGCCTACTAAATGTGTCGGTGCCGCAGTATGGCCGTTCGAGTGGCAGTCAAAACACGTCACTCCTCTGCTCGGCTTTTCGCTGCGGCGGTCTTCGGTTTGATTAAACTGTTGCTGCGGAAAAGGCGTCACCAAGAGACGCAATCCCTCGAGCTGCTTTGGATTAAGTATGCCGTTGAAAAGTTCATAATAATTATTGATAGTCACAACTTTTCCCTGGGAGACATCGCCGAGGTCGGGACGCGTGGTAAGATAAATAGCCGCTGGAAATTCCGGCAGGAAATGATCCGGAAGGTCAAAATCAAGGTCAAAACGGGTCAGGTCCCGTCCCTCTTGCTTGTTTATCTCATCTATCACAAACTGCGGGAAAACCATACCGCCTTCACGGTGATTTGGATGAGGTAATGGCAGAAAGCCTTTTGGAAACAGGTCCTTTTCATGGATTTCATCCGGCATCATTTCTGCAAGTCTCTGCCAGGTCATCCCATCGGGTAGTTTCACACGAACGCCTTGCTGAATTGCTTTGCCGCGAGACATGGTTACACCTTGAGCGGGCCTATTGGATAAATCATATCTTTCGTTGAGCAGGTCCATATGGCGCTTCATAACCTCGGGCTTGGCAGCTTTCATCTTGACCATAGTTGATTCAAAATCTTCGGTGATAACAACAGGAGAGTAACTGGAAGGTCTTGGGCTGACACCTTTTACATAACTAAAAGCGAGTGCAACAGTTAGGACGCACAGAAGGATAACCGGAGTGCCTATATATTTTCTTGACGTTTTCATTTTTGACTCCTTTCACACGGTATATTTCTTTTTTACATTTTACCTCCCATTCTTAGATTGCATTTTAGGAATAATCTGTCAAGCATATTTTGTATAACAAACAATTTTTTAGGTTCTGACTGATGGATGTTGGATAGGAAGTGTTGAAGTAAGTCTTTGTTTTATAATAGATTAAATCATATTTAATCATTTCGGTCTTGGCGCCGATATTGGGAAAATACCTTATTTAAGGTATTTCCTGGGGAATTCATGTGCAGAATCGTACGATTGAGTAATTAAATAACTATGGGGTTGAGACCTTTTGACATCTGTTTTCAATGCTTCACAAAAGGGGGGCTTTATTGTTGGATTAATGACGGAAGCCGGCGTTTATTAATGCTGCCAGAAGAATGTGTCTTAATCTGTCAACACTGAGGTTATTTAGGTAATCATCGGTAAAATCCAGCTTGAATCGACCTCTGAAATTTTTGATTCGTCTCTTAAGCTCATCTCTGCCTAACACGGCGATTGAGGTTGACGTCTGTTCAAAATATTCTTCCGAAGCCATTGTTCCAGCCCTTGCATAATCGTTATCTAAGTTGGGTTCTTTCTACGCACTATTATTATCGTCTTGCCAGTTTGGTTGCCTTTGAGGGAATTTTTATATTGTGATTTTGGGTGCTAAATTGGCTTATTATGGGCTAAATTTTTTTTGTCTTTATTTAAATAGTCGGATAATGTTTGTTTATGAAAACGGAAAAGCTGCGATTTTCTCTGCCGCCTGAGCTGATTGCACAGCAGCCATCTGCTGTTCGAAGCGAAGCCCGGCTGCTGGTTGTAGATCACCGAAGTAATGAGCTTATTGATAGCAGGTTTGACGAAATTGGTGGATTTCTAAAGCCGGGCGATTGTCTTGTTCTCAATGATACAAAAGTTTTGCCTGCCAGGTTCTTTGCTCGACGTAAAAGTGGTGCTAAGCTTGAGGGTTTGTTTCTGTCTGAGAGCGTACCAGGAACCTGGGAAGTGATGCTAAAAGCAGTTCGTAAAATTAAAACAGGTGAACATATTTATATAAAAGACAAGTCAAAGGCCGATTTTTGCGTAGCAGAAGTGCTCGAAAAAAAACAAGATGGCAAATGTCGGCTAAAGTTAGAAACAACCGGGGACCACGAGGCTGTTTTAGACGAGGTGGGTTTTCCGCCATTGCCGCCGTATATTAAGCGAGGTGATGACACCCAGATCGCAGTAGAGGACAGAGTTCGCTATCAAACGGTATATGCTCGCACACCCGGTGCTATTGCGGCTCCGACAGCCGGGCTGCATTTTACTGACCGGTTGATCGAGCGATTGAAACAAGCCGACATCTGCTTTGCATATTTGACACTGCACATAGGGATGGGAACTTTCAAGCCAATAACGACAGAAAATGTCGAGGAATTTCAAATCCACAAAGAGCAATTTAGCATCAACGAGGAAAACGCCATGATAGTAAATGAAGTGAAAAATAAAGGTGGCAGAATTATCCCTGTCGGCACAACCTCGGTACGGGTTCTTGAAACAATCGCCTGTAATTCGCAAGTTCGGGCGACCAATGGCGCGACGGGACTATTCATAACGCCAGGCTATAAATTTAAAATCACCGACGCGATGATAACAAATTTTCATCTACCTAAATCTACTTTACTCGTATTGGTGGCAGCTTTTGCAGGGCTGGAAAAAATAATTGCCGCTTATAACCATGCCATTGAAAAAGGTTATCATTTCTTTTCTTATGGTGATGCTATGCTGATAATCTGAAACGCTAGGAATGCAAAACTACCAAGTTTTTCACTTTTCCTTAAACGCATTTATTACAAGATTCTTCTTGCCAGCGGAAGTTTACGGATGATGTTGGCGAGGGTAAAACATAACGGTACGGCAATCAGAGCAGCCAACGCAAATTTCAAAAGGGGATACAATCTGATATTTTTCATTGCCAGTGCAAGGAGAACTATAACGGGACTCTGGATAATATACACAGTATAGACACTGGCAGACATTGCTTTTCTCAGCCTTCTCTGCTTATTGAATCTTTTGCGGAACAGGACCAACAGACCAACGATAATCGACGCTCCAGCAAACTGCTCCCATACAGAATATGCAAAGGATTGCCAATGAAAACCCCCGGTATATGAAGATACATCGCCTGTGAGTGCTCCACCTGATATGAACAGAGCGGGAAGCAAGATAACGATAAAAACTATGGCGACGCAAAGCCAAAATTTGCCCATTGCATCTGGAATGTGCAAAAGCCAATTACGCCGGTACACAGCAATTCCAACAATAAACAGACAAATGTACTGTGGGAAAAAGCAAAATTGTAGATTCAAAGGTGCGAAAGTCCAGCCGATGGGAAACCATATCCGCACAACGAAGCTAACTATGCCCAAAGCGATGGCTAACATCGCAACTACCATGTTACCAGGCATCTTGGTGTTGCTTTGCACAGCCGGAGCAGCGGGTTTCACCCATATCCGCCACAGAACATACAAAACGGCAAATATTAACAGGGTCTCAAGAAACCACAGCGAACCTATGTGAAATTGACTGTAGTACCTGGTAAGAAACCTGTGAAAAGGAGCATCGAATTTAAAGACATTGGCTTTAATAAGCGGGTAGGCTAAGAGTGGATTGATGACAAAGTCGTAGCAAAGCAATGGGATACCCAGGCGCAAAAAGCGATCTTTGAGGAATCGCCAGAACCCTTTGCGGTCACAGGAACCGGGAGTGAAGTAACCCGATATCAAGAAAAAGAAACCCATAAAGAAGGACTGGCTTATAGCATTGTGCATTGTAAGCACGGCAAACGAAATTACATCGGGCCGGCCTTCTTTATAATACCATGTACCAACGCCTCCATAGGTGACCGACAAATGCACCATAATTACCAGAGTAATAAGCAGGATTCTAATATTGTCAATATATTGAAGGCGGGTGCTTACTACTTCCTTTTCCTCGGTCATAACAGTCTCATTTTTCAGACAAGCCGTCGGAAATTGCTACCACTTCTGTTTGTACGGTAATGCAATGCTGATAATTTGATAACTATCAGCTCGAAATACATTAGATCGTCAACCATCACCGTGAATTTTCACCCTTTGTAATAAGGTAAAAAACCATTCGCTTTGGACACATAGTACATATAACACATCACGCGTGACGAGAATTGCCGAAGCAGATAATCGAGTTCTCACCAGGGGTGAATACATCAGGATTTCGACTCCATCATTTCGTTGTTGACCTTATCAAGAAGCTCAATCGTGTATTTGAGAAGACTTATGTCTCCACAGTCACCGTGGCCAGGCACGACAATCCTGGCGTCCTTATATCTGGCCAACACCTTTTCAATAGACCTGGGCCATTTCTGCATATCTGCATCAGCCGTGTTTCCAGCGTTCTTCGCATCCAGCGACTTAATCATGCAGCCTCCGAAAAGTATCTTTCGTTTTTGAAAGTAAACAACCGTATTGTCGATCGTGTGGGTTGACCCGGGATAGTACACATCGATGGTTTCGCCTCCTATTTTGAGCGTCAGACCTTCTTTAATCCTGAATGTCTTATTAGGCGGTTTGAAAGTCATCTGTCTGCAGGCTCGGTGGAATTGAGTAGTGTCCAAATCCGTAAAGGTTTTGATGATCTTCTCCTTTTCCTCCGGGCCTCTCTCGCGAATAAGTTTTGCTGTAACATCCGAGCCATAGATGGGTACTGCCTTGCTTAATAAGAATTCGTTGCCGCCGAGGTTATCAGCATGAAAGCCGGTGTTAATCTCAATCAGATTTATGTCTCCGAATTGTTTCTTTGTCCATTCATAGACGAGCTTCGTGGATTCCGGCTCATAAGGTGTGTCACACCATATAAAATCTTTGTCTGAGACCCTTACCAACATTGAATTGCAGGGAACGTGAGTACGCCCGAAGGGAATCTGGTGCACGACCTGATACACACCTTCATCGATTTCGATGATGGTGATGAATTCGTTCAACTTGATGGATGCAGACTCCGCGGCTGGATTATTTGCGACCAGAATCAGGAAAAGACAGAGCACAGTCAATAGCGGAAGTGCTTCTTTTTTCGCCATCTCGTGGTCTCTATGTTTCATAATCAACCTGTAGCTCCACAAATTGAAGAGCAACTTCCGAAGCTGGGAGTTAAATCCACCCCCCGAATGAACCGAAGGGGGCTTTTAAGTCCCGAGCATATATCTATTTAAGATACTTGGTGAACTTATATACACCCAAAGCATTTTACCAACGAAACGGATAAAATAACAGAAAAAGTAGGGGAAAACCTCATTGCTTATATACAAGCAATCGACAAAAAGTTAAAAAAGGTGGGCAATACATATCTTACATGAAAAAATATTTAAAAAAGAAAACTTTTTCTTGCAAATAGGAGTAAATCCTATATAGTATTAGATACGATTTTTATAACAGGATTTGGGATGATTAAAGTTAGCTTGTGTTGAAAGTGAGGAAAAAGATTGGCGTGAAGGAAAGTGAATTGAATAAAAAGATGGATGCTTTTCAAGCGAGGTGTCGCCAGGCGGGTTTGAAGGTAACGCCGCAACGCATGGCGGTCTATAAGATGCTGCTTGAGACAAAAGAGCATCCTTCGGCAGATATGGTTTTTCAAGAGGTAAGAAAGATCTTTCCCAGTATATCGCTTGATACGGTGAACAGGACATTAAATACTTTGAGTGAAATTGGTATTGCATTCATTGTTGAGGGTTCTGGAGATGCCAAAAGGTATGACGGTAATTTAGACAACCATCAGCATTTTAAGTGTATGAAATGCAAAAGAGTTATTGATTTTTACCACAAATCGTTTGATAATATTCAGGTTCCAAAGAGCCTGAGCGGGAAATTTACAATACTGAAGAAGACAATATATTTCGAGGGCATTTGCGATTTATGCAGGAAAAAAATAGGTATATAGATTGGTTTTTAAAACTTGCTACCCGTTTATGGAAAGGAGCTTATAAATGAATCTAAAGGGCACGCAAACCGAAAAGAATTTATTGACTGCATTTGCTGGTGAGTCTCAGGCGAGAAATCGTTATACGTATTTTGCCAGCCAGGCTCGAAAAGAGGGCTACGAGCAGATTGCTGCGATATTTGAGGAAACCGCCAATCAGGAAAAAGAGCACGCCAAACGTGAGTTCAAGTTTCTCGAAGGTGGCGAGGTGGAAATTACGGCAGCATTCCCGGCTGGTGTTATTGGCAATACACTTGAAAACTTAAAAGAGGCAGCGGCAGGGGAGCATTATGAGAATACCGAGATGTATCCAGGCTTCGCTGAGACGGCGGATAAAGAAGGATTTGCTGAAATTGCTGCTGTTTTTAGAAAGATAGCTGTTGCTGAAAAACGTCATGAGCAGAGGTATCTTGCGCTTGTAAAGAATATAAATGAAGGCTTGGTTTTTAAACGCGAACAGTCTGTAAGATGGGTTTGTAGAAATTGTGGCTATGTGCACGAAGGACTTGAGCCGCCGAAGGTTTGCCCTGCCTGTGCCCATCCGCAAAGTTACTTTGAGATTGAAGCGGTGAATTATTAAACTGCCGAGGTTTCTTAGGAGAGGTAAGAGGTAATAAATGCCGGCTCACTCGGACAAAAGACTTTCAGTTGCTACGGCTTGTTTATATGCTATCTTAATCGCAATGCTACTTACGAGTTGCAAGGAGAACGCTATGGAAGAGCAAAAACGAACAGTTACAATGAAAGGCAAACCGTTGACTTTAGTGGGCAACGAAGTAAAGGCAGGTAATCCCGCACCTGATTTTGAAGTGATCACCAATAACTTGTCATCTGTTAAGCTCTCATCTTTTGATGGTAAGGTGCGTATCATCTGCTCTGTGCCGTCACTTGATACATCGGTATGTGATATGGAAACCCGCAGGTTTAACGAGGAAGCCCAGCGTCTCGGTGAGGGTGTTGTGGTGCTGACAATCAGCATGGATTTACCTTTTGCCCAGAAAAGATGGTGCGGTGCTGCGGATGTTAAAAATGTGCAAACGCTTTCGGATTATCGATATGCATCGTTTGGTAACGCCTACGGCGTATTGATAAAAGAGCTGCGTCTGCTTGGGCGAGCGGTATTTATCGTTGACAAAAAGGGCATCATCAGATATGTGCAAATCGTGGATGAGCTGACCAATGAGCCGGACTACGACGATGCACTGGAGGCTGTTGGAAAATTGTTGTAAAGGTAGAGCAGTCTTGGAGGTTTTATGCAATGAGGCAGATAAAACCTGATATATATGCTGTAGGCGCAGTTGACTGGGACAGGCGTCTGTTTGATGAGCTGATACCGCTACCTGATGGGACAAGCTACAACGCATATCTTATTAAGGGAAGTGGAAAAACTGCGCTGCTTGATGCGGTTGACCCGACAAAGACCGAGGTGCTGATAGGTAATCTTGTTTCTCTCGGCCTCGACAGGATAGATTATCTCGTTTCTCACCACGCAGAGCAGGACCACTCAGGTGCGATACAGGATATTCTGGCGTTGTATCCGGATGCAGAGGTTGTGGCAAATCCCAAGTGCAAGGGGATGCTAATTGATTTACTTTGTATTGATGAGGATAAATTCATCACAGTTGATGACAGCCAAACGCTTTCCCTCGGCGATAAAACGCTACAGTTTATTTACATTCCCTGGGTGCATTGGCCGGAGACGTTTGGTACATATTTAAAGGAGGATAAAATCCTTTTCCCATGCGATTTCTTCGGCTCACATCTTGCGACAAGCAGTCTGTTCGTCGAGGATGAGCCGCGTGTTTATGAGGCGGCGAAAAGATACTATGCTGAGATAATGATGCCTTTCAGAACGGTAATTCAGAAGAATCTTGAAAAGATTAAGAATTTGCAAATTGACATGATAGCACCCAGTCACGGTCCTATTTATGATAAACCGAAGTTTATTATCGATGCCTACAAGGACTGGGTCAGCGATAATGTCAAGAACGAAGTAGTGCTGGCGTATGTCTCTATGCACGACAGCACCAGAAAAATGGTAGAACACTTCGTCGAAGCTTTGATTGAAAGAGATATTACTGTCAAGCAGTTTAATCTTACGGTGACGGATATCGGCCAGTTGGCAATGGCGCTTGTGGATGCAGCGACGATTGTGCTGGGTTCACCCACGGTACTGACGGGGGCTCACCCCAGTGCTGCGTATGCGGCGATACTTGCAAATGCTTTGCGGCCCAAGACGAAATTCGCTTCTATCATCGGATCGTACGGCTGGGGCGGCAGAATGGTTGAACAGATAACGAGCCTGATACCGAACTTAAAGGTCGAGCTTCTTGAGCCGGTAGTGGCGAAAGGCTATCCGAAAGACAGCGATTTTACCGCTTTGGATAAACTTGCTGATGCTATTTTGGAAAAACACTGTGAGCTTGGAATTATAAAATAATGAAGGGACATAAACTCCAAAATTTTGAAGGGATAACATTATGGCTAAGAGATTGGAAGTATATAAGTGCTCGATTTGCGGTAATATTGTAGAGGTTCTTCATGGCGGTGACGGCGAGCTCGTTTGCTGCGGACAGCCGATGGAGAATCTGATTGCCAAGACAGCCGATCAGGGCAAGGAAAAACACGTGCCTGTCATCGAAAAGCTCGATGGCGGCATCAAGGTGAAGATAGGAAGTATCCCTCATCCAATGGAAGAAAAACACTACATCGAATGGATTGAGGTTATTGCCGACGGTAAAGCATACAGGCAATTTCTTAATCCCGGCGAAAAACCTGAAACGGTGTTCAATATCACCGCACAGAAAATAACCGCACGGGAACATTGTAACGTTCATGGACTATGGGAGGCTAAATAACTATGATGACAAAAAAGATGGGAAAAGCGCTGAATGACCAGATAAATGCAGAGCTGTACTCGGCTTATATGTACCTTTCAATGTCGGCTTATTTTGAAGCCCAGAATCTGCCGGGTTTTGCGAAGTGGATGAGGATTCAGTGGCAGGAAGAAGTAATGCACGCGTTGAAGATTTACGATTACGTAAACGAACGCGGCGACAGAGTTGTGTTAAAATCTATAGATGAGCCTCCGTCCAAATGGAAATCGCCGTTGGACGCTTTCCAGGCAACCTATAAGCATGAGCAGGTTGTCACCGGACGTATCGATGACCTTGTAAATATGGCAGCCACGGGGAAAGACCACGCCACAAATGCGTTTTTGCAGTGGTTTGTCACTGAGCAGGTTGAGGAAGAAAAGAGTGCCGACGAAATCGTCCAGAAGCTTAAACGCATATCTGATGCCCCCGGTGGGCTATATATGCTTGACAAGGAGCTTGGTCAGCGACAATCCGGATAACACTTAATCAATTAAAAAATCAAAATGAAAAATGCAAAATAAAGGAAGTTATTGCTGTGAAACGGCAACTCCACAAATTTGATTTTTGAATTTTGATATTTAATTTTTAATCAAGGAGCTTGATAATGGGAGTTACTTTGAATGCAGATGAAATTTTCGAAATAGCCGAGCAAATCGAAAAAAATGGTGCGAAATTTTACCGTGCAGCGGCAAAAAAGTTCTCAATAGTACGTCAGTTGTTTCTTGGTCTCGCAGCTATGGAGGATGAGCACCTAAAGGTTTTTCAAGATATGCGGGCACAGCTTACAAGCAAAGAGCAGCAGCCGGATGTCTTCGACCCGGATGGCCAGGCGCAGATGTATCTTCGGGTAATGGCGGATGGGCACATCTTTGATATAAAAGCCGACCCTGCTGAAAAGCTGTCAGGCATAAAAAATCCTCATGGTGTTTTGAAAATGGCTCTCGGCATTGAGAGAGACTCCATTGCATATTATATGGGCTTGAAAGAGTACGTCCCGACAAGAGCCGGTAAAGACAAGGTCGAAGATATTATCAAAGAAGAGATGAAGCATATCATCGTTTTGAGCGAGAAAATGGCTGATTTGAAAAGCTAAACAGAAGGAGCTGAATAATGAAGAAATATAGATGTATTATGTGCAGCTATATTTACGACCCTGCAGTAGGCGACCCCGACAATGGCGTAGAAGCCGGCACCGCTTTTGAAGATTTACCTGATGATTGGGTCTGTCCGGACTGTGGAGCCGACAAGGAGCAATTCGAGCCGGTTGAAGATTGAATCTACCGGAATATGGTTAATATGCAGAAAATTCAGCCTTCTGTAGCACAACAAGATATTCTCTGTGCGGAAACACCGGCTCCGCCAGCTGCTATGGTGGTCTTCGGAGCATCCGGCGACCTGACCAGCCGCAAACTGCTGCCGAGTATCTTCCAGATTTTCAGAGAAGGTTTGCTTGATGAAAAGTTCTATCTGCTGGGCTGCGGCCGTACAGAACTTTCTGACGAAGATTTTCGCCAAATCGCCAAGACCGCGATCCGGGAAAGTATTACTGATATATCCATGGAGGATTTGAATTCTTTTGCTGAAAAGCTATATTATATAAATGGCGATTATGCAGATGCTGCGTTTTACAAACATATCAGAACCAGACTGGGTGAGCTGGAGAAAAAGCACAATGTAGGTGACAACCTGCTTTTCTATTTAGCTATTCCACCATTTCTATATACTACGGTAGTAAGTCATCTTGGCTCAGCAGGATTGGTCTCTCGTGACTTCAAGTTAATCGTGGAAAAGCCTTTCGGCAGAGATTTGAAAAGTGCAGCTGAGTTGAATGATAATATCAGCCAATGCTTTAATGAATCGCAAATTTATAGAATCGACCATTACTTAGGCAAAGAAACCGTTCAGAATATTTTGATGTTTCGGTTCGCGAACTCAATTTTCGAACCTCTCTGGAATCGCAATTATGTCGACCATATTCAAATCACGATCGCTGAAAAGTTGGGCGTCGAGCACCGAGGCAGCTTCTATGACAAGACCGGTGCCCTTCGGGATATTTTTCAGAATCACATGCTTCAGATACTTGCCTTGATAGCAATGGAGCCACCGGCTTCATTTGAAGCCGACCATATTCGTGATGAAAGGGTAAAGCTTTTACGTTCGATCCGACCGTTCAAGCGTGATGAATTAAAAGATGTTTTGGTGCGTGGCCAATATGGTCCCGGTCGAATCAACGGCAAAGAAGTCCCAGGCTATCGGGGCGAGCCCGGCATAGACCCTCAATCCCGAACCGAAACATTTATCGCAGCAAAATTATTTATAGATAATTGGCGTTGGAAAGGTGTTCCTTTCTATCTGCGAACGGGCAAGAGACTATCTAAGAAAGATACTGAGATTATCATCAGCTTTAAGAAGGTCCCGCATTCGATGTTTGTCTCATCCGGCCTTGATGATTTGCCAGCCAACATTCTGGTGTTGCAGATACAGCCGGAGGAAGGGATTTCCCTGAGTTTCCAGGCGAAACGACCTGGTTCGAAGATGTGTATGGGTACATTGAACATGAATTTTTGTTATAAGGATGTTTTCGGTGTTGCTGTACCTGAAGCATATCAAAGGCTGCTTTTGGATTGTATGATTGGTGACCAGACGCTCTTTACACGGTACGACGATGTCGAGGTCGCCTGGAAGCTGTTGTCGCCTGTACTGGAGACCTGGGAGAAAGAGGATCCAACTCCATATATATATCCGGCAGGAAGCGACAGCTTTTCTGAGGCTGATAGGCTCATTGAAGCAGATGGCCGAAAGTGGCGAAAACTCAGTTAGCCGTAATTACTCGTCCCTCATCACTTGTGTATTGTTTGAATAATCCATCTATATCTGCTGTTTGGACGTCGCCAGCGTGAATTACAACACGGTAGCGCAAGGTAAGCATCTCGCCCTTAGCCAGTTTAAAGGGCTGGTTATCTTCGAGCCAATTCATCGGTGTTGGTGAGAAGAACCCGTAGTCGCGAGTAAACCACTTGCTCGGAAACCAGCGATTATGGGGGTGCTGTAAAATAGAGATGCCTTCGGTGACGCCTTTGCGTGTACCGTAATAGTCGCACCACGGCGAAGCAACTCCCCATGTCTCTTTCTCGCCGGTTTTTCCTTCGGCGTTGACCAAGGTGCCGCCGGACTGGACACTCAGCTCCGGCACGACACGGGCGGCGAACAACGAATGATTTGTCTTCTGTATTTGAATGTCTGTAAGCGGTTGTAAGTTAATTTCAAAATCAATGAATCGAAGGTTTTCATTTGGGGCGGTTATAACTATACGGCGTGTATCAAGGATTATTGGTTTGCTTTCGGGCTGCTGCCAGAAACAAACATCAGTAAAGACGACTCGGGAGCCTTTTGTCTCTATTATTTTTTGTCCCTGCGAGATGATTTGACCGTATTTGTTTTCTTCCTGCCAGAAATTACCGCCGTTGACACGGTCACAGCCGAAGAACAGCGAATGATGGTGCGGATATGGCTGTGAAGATTCTGTTGTAATTGACAGACCTGACAGCGGCCCATTGACCGGCCAAAAATAGGGATACTTCTGCGACGGTGCGAACTTGTAGCACGTGAAGAGCTTCCCGGCGACAGTTATTGCAACTTTATTTTTCTCAAGCTTAGCTGATACCTGCTGGAAATCTGTTTGTACATCTCGCCTTGGTGTTGTTGCAATATCGCACCCGAAGACCAGAAGGCAAACAACTGCGAGTCTCATCCAATGATTCATAAATAGTCAGTAATCAATTTACAAATGCCACGGGCTGCGCATGGGTTTGGATAGCATTCGATTAGCCTCTTCATTGTTGATAAATCGCTCAAGTTTCGGATCCCAATTTAACTTTTGGCCCAGTTGCATGGAAATGTCACCTACCAGACACATAGTGCAGGAGCGATGAGCGACTTCAACGGGTGCTATCGTTTCGGCACGTGACCTGATACAGTCTAAGAAATTCCATTTATGGTTGCCGCTCTTGTAAAGATTGATTTCATCGGGTTTTATTGGTGAGCTGAGCAGTGACTTCGGTTCCGCATTGATTCGTCCTCTATTAACATATACCCAGCCTTGAGTTCCTTCAAAGTGAACACCTTCTCTATTTTGCTCATTACCTTCACAGATGACTTTGACACCATTAGGGTACGTGTACTCAACGCGGAACATGCCGTGCACGTCCCAGAGTCCATCCTTCGGATATTCAGTTTTGCCTTCGATTTCCGTTGGACCGGTGTATTCCGTCCCCATGGCCCATTGTGCTGTGTCAAGGTGATGACTGCCCCAGCCGGTTATCATTCCCGCGCCGTAGTCCTGGATACGCAGCCAGCCGGGCCTGTCGTAGCTGTTCTGTGGATGGACGCGTTTTTCCGTATAGGGTGCCCAGGGTGCAGGGCCAAGCCACATATCGTAGTCTAGGTTTTTCGGAACCGGCATAGTCGGCTGTGGTGTGGTAGAGGGGTCTATTCCAAAAGTTATCTTGACTGTCTTCAACTCACCGATGCGTCCATTGCGAACCATCTCGCACGCGAGTCGAAATCGTTGGTCAGAACGTTGTTGACTTCCAATCAAAAAGATATTCCCATATCGGCGAACAGTGTCGGATAAAACCCTTCCCTCTTCGATAGTCAGGCTCAACGGCTTCTGCATAAAGATGTCCTTGCCTGCTCTGGCGGCAACTATTGCTATCGGCACATGCCAGTGGTCGGGTGTGGATATCAGTACCGCATCAATATCATCTCGTGCAATAAGCTCTCTGAAGTCTTGGTACGCTGTACAGCCTTTATAAGTCCCGCTTGAGCTCCGTGATGCGTAGCGATTTTCAACTGTTTGTCGAGCGTTGTTGGCTCTTTTGGAATCCACGTCACATACTGCGACCACTTGAGCTTGTCCGAATCCCAGTATCTCTCTCATATCGCCTGAACCCATACGTCCGACGCCAATACAGCCTACTATGATGCGTTCACTCGGTGGATTAGCACCAAAAACCGAACTCGGCATGATTATCGGCGCTGCGAAAGCGGCACCGATTCCGGTAGCTATAGAACTTTTGAGAAATTCTCGTCGTGTTAATGTGTTTAACTTTTTTGTATGCTTTGCTTTCACCGTGCTCACCTACCTTTCAAATTGACCGTTGACTATTAGCTATTTTTTATTTTTACTATTAGATTGTCAATAAGAAAGGATAATTTTATTATGAAAAACCAAACGAGAAGACAATTTTTGCAGGTAGTAAGTATAGGGGCAGCAGCCTCGATGAGCAGGGCGACTGTTTCTTTGAGTCAAGTTCAAA
>Ga0315537_1000967_pt1 | contig 23000 bp, 26 predicted proteins | sample SalMarSW160270MG_FD_203091 | JGI IMG/M metagenome (GOLD analysis project Ga0315537, IMG submission 203091) | Salt marsh sediment microbial communities from the Plum Island Ecosystem LTER, Massachusetts, United States - Salt Marsh Sediment SW1602-70 ...
GATAGCCGCCGGCGGCGGCCACAACGTCATCATGATGGGGCCTCCCGGCGCTGGCAAGACACTGCTGGCCCGGTCGCTCCCTTCGATACTGCCACCAATGACCAATGATGAGGCCCTGGAGGTCACCAAGGTATATAGCATCAGCGGTCTTCTGCCGCCGGACAGTCCGTTTATCCGGCAGCGCCCCTTCCGCTCTCCTCACTACACCGTCTCCAACGTTGGGCTGGTGGGTGGCGGACGCTTCCCCAGACCCGGAGAGGTCAGTCTCAGTCACCGCGGGGTGCTCTTCCTCGATGAACTCCCTGAGTTCGGCCACGCGTTGCTGGAGCTATTACGCCAGCCCCTGGAAGACAAGCTAATCACCATCAGCCGGGCACAGGGCAGCCTTACCTTTCCCGCCAACTTCATGCTGGTGGGCGCGATGAATCCCTGTCCCTGTGGCTACTATGGCGACCCTGTGAAGGAGTGCACCTGCTCACCCAGCCATGTGGCCCGTTACCAGAAACGTATCAGCGGGCCGTTTCTCGACCGGGTGGACATCTTTGTCGAGGTGCCCCGGGTCGACTATGAAAAGCTTACCGACGAGCGGCTGGGGGAGGAATCAGCCAGGGTGCAGGCGAGGGTGGCCACCACCCGCACCCGCCAGCAGGAGCGTTTTCGCGACACCAGGTTGACCTGTAATGCCGAGATGACGCCCAATGAAGTGCGGGAATACTGCCAGGTAGAGGAGTCGGCGCAGGGCCTTCTCAGGGCCGCCATGCAGCAATTGAGTCTCTCCGCCCGCGCCTTTCACCGTATCCTCAAGCTGGCCCGGACTATCGCCGACATGGAGAACAGCGACGTTATCAGGACCGAACACGTTGCTGAGGCAATTCAGTACCGCCCCAGGAGCCTTATATAGCCGCTTTAGCTGCCACTCTGGAGAAAATTTGACCCACAGGAGGGGAAAAATGAAGCGTAAATTCGTATTGTACGAGGTGTCCGACGGAATCGCCAGGATTACAGTAAACCGCCCCGAGGTTATAAATGCAATGTCTCAGCAGGTATACCATGAGCTTGACGACGCCTTTACCGAAGCTGAAAAGGACGACAAAGTGATAGTAATCGTTGTAGCTGGAGCCGGGGACAACTTCGGCTCCGGTCATGACATGGGAAGCAAGCAGGCCAAGATTGAGGAAGCACGGCACCCCCGCGACAGGTCGCCACTGGGGATACTCAAAGACATGGAGACAGGGATATACTCTTTTCCCCGTGAACACTGGCGCAATATCCCAAAGCCGACTATTGCTATGGTACAGGGCTACTGCATTATGGCCAGCTGGATGATAGCCTGCGCCTGCGACATTATCATTGCTTCCGACGATGCCAAGTTCCAGGACAAAACAGCGAGAAGTTGGGGAGGTGCCCAGCTAGAATATCCGGCTATGTACCTTGAACTCGGGGCGAGAAAGGCAAAGGAGTACCTGTGGACAGGGGAATTCATCGACGCCCAGGAAGCACTAAGGCTGGGTATAGTAAACAGGGTGGTGCCGAGAGAACGTCTTGAAGAAGAAACGATGAAGCTGGCTGGCACAATAGCTCGTCTGGACCCGTGGGGCCTGATGGCATCCAAGATGGCAATCAACCAGGCCGAGGACATCATGGGGAAATCAGCCGCTATCAGGGCCTCTGCTAACTTCTGGTGTATGAGCAGAAGTCGGCGTAACAACGAAGAATTCGCCGCCCAGTATAACGTACCCTGGGTCAAGGCCAGGGACAAGGAATTCGAATAACGTGTTTCCATATGTTTATTAACTGATAGAGCTATCAAATATCGTGAAAGCAACATGAAGAATGGTGGCATCTCGAAGGAGACCGACTACCCCTTACTTTCTCTATCAAGGCCACCAAGCCAGAATCTTAAGTGAGCTCACAGATAGCTCCCTAACTATTCTCTTTTAGGCTATCCCGATTTGAGGGGAGTTAAAGAGGGGCGTAGCCCCTCTTACCATTTTCCCCTTCCTCATCTAGGGAGGGGGACTAAAGGGATAAGGTCAGCTTGGACGTACCTGACTCCCTAACTGCTAGTATCACTTACTCGTAAAAACTACATACGAGATATTGTTGCGTTTTGCCTTAAGACTTAATCATCACCAATATCATTTTAAATTTCTTTATTGCTCCTAATGCGTGCGGTTCGTTGGCTGGCATTATCACCATCTCGCCTTCCTTCAGCCGATTAGACTTCCCTGAGATAGTAACCTCAGCTTCACCGTCACAGATGTAAACCAGGGCATCGAAAGGTGCTGTGTGTTCACTTAAGCCTTGCCCTGCATCAAAAGAAAACAGGGTAACGGTTCCCGTCTTCTTATCAATTATTGTCCTGCTTACTACAGCATCGACTTGGTAGTCTACCAGATCATTTAGCTTTGAAACTACCCCTGTGATGTGTTTGGTATCCCTTTGCTCTTCCTTATCTCCCACATTTATACCCTATTACGAATTCGTTAGTTTTTAATCCTTCTTACCTTAGTTATTATACAACACCTGGAATACAATCGGAGCACGACAATCCTGCAATTGGTCAGCAGCACGAGGGGTAGAGAGTAAATGGGATTAAGGGCATGAATCCCTGTCCACCAGAACACAATGATAAACTGGAATTGAGGGTGGGGTTGCCGTCACTTGCAAAACACCCGAAACCCATTTATTATCTAACTGGGAAAAATCACATTAAAGGAGAAAATGTATGAAACTGGCAGACATTAAGAGCATCGGTGTCATGGGTTCCGGTGTCATGGGGGGTGGTATTTCTCAGTCGGCTATCCTGGCTGGCTACAATGTCATCTGCCGGGACCTGACCGATGAAATACTGGCGAAGGCAAAGGATACCATCATCAATGGTCGATTCGGCCTCAAGGGTGGTGTTGAGCGGGGCAAACAGACCCAGGCGGAGATGGACGCTGCCATGGCAAGGCTGACCCTGACTACCAAGGTGGAAGACCTCAAGGACTGCGACCTGATTATCGAGGCAATCGGTGGCGGCGATACCGGCCGACTGGAGGACAAGCCCCTGAAGCTGAAGATATTTGCCGAGCTGGACAACATAGTCAAGAAAGAGGCTATTTTTGCCAGCAATACCTCGACCTTCACCATCGCTGACCTGGCCGCGGTGACCAACCGCAAGGAACATTTCATCGGGATGCACCTCTTCAGTCCGGCAAATATCATGAAACTGGTAGAGGTCATCTATACAGCCGATACCACTGAGGATACAATTGTACTGATTGAAGAGCTCGCCAAGAGCTGGGGCAAGACACCGGTACGCGTCAAGGACGTCCCGGGAGACACCGGCTTTATCGGGAACCGTGTTATGGGCGCCGCCAGGAGAGAGGCAATGAAGGTGGTCGAGGAGGGTATTGCTACCGCCGAAGATGTCAATACCGCCATGATGCTCGGTTTCAACTGGCCGACTGGCCCATTACCGTTGGCTGGTCGTCCTGGTGCCCGCTCCGGCTGGCAGTAGGAAACAATTGCAGGGTTAATAAAGGAGACCGGTGTCAAGAGATATGGCACCGGTCCTCCATTGGATGCGTAAAATAACGCTGGCACTTTAAGATAATATCAGCCTACCAGCCCAAATATGCCCCCGATGATTATCATGACCAGACCAACAGCGATAGTTATCCAGCCACCTATCTTCAAGGCTCCGGGTTCGGGACGAAACGGCCAGCGGTCAAAGAACTCTCGCAGGTCAGTACGGGTGGTCAGGGCATCGTAGTAGCTCTTCTCTTCACGCTTGCCCCAGATTACGACACCCAGACCGAGAAGGATAAACACTCCACCCAGCACAACCGGTATCAGCCAACCGTGGGAAGCCATAAATCTCACCTCCGGGAGGCTATTGAGGTAGGATAGCACACCTGGCATATTGTCATCAACCAGGTTCGGTGGTAATGTGCGGGTTATACCCTCGCCATTATCGGTGAGGGACACACTCCGGCGACCTGAGATAAGGCCTTACTGAACCTCGACAGTGGCGCCAGCAGCTTCCAGCTTTTCCTTCATGCTGGCAGCCTCGTCTTTGTTGACCCCTTCCCTCACTGTCGTAGGGGCACTCTCCACCAGGTCTTTGGACTCTTTCAGACCGAGGGATGTAATCTCCCGCACCGCTTTGATAACGTTAATCTTATTTGCCCCGAAGTCTTTGAGGATGATGGTAAACGCCGTCTTTTCCTCGACTTCCGCCGCAGCACCCCCCTCCGCCGGGCCCACCCCTGCCTGAGCGGCGACTGCTACCGGAGCAGCAGCACTAACACCAAATTCCTCCTCCAAAGCCTTTACCAGCTCAGCGAGTTCAAGGACGCTCATGTTCTTGATGGTATTCATTATGTCATCAAGAGATGAAGACCTCTTCGTCTTTTCGACTTTGGCTGGTGCTTTAGCTTTAGCTGCCTTCGGTTTCTTTTCTTCAGCCTCTTCAGCCGCAGCCTCTTGTGTCACTTCAACATTCTCTTCAGCCATTCTGTGCCCCCTCTAGTTGTTCAATTCTAGCCTGTAATACTACGGCAAGTCCACGCATCGGGCCAGCGAGAACCCCCACCAGCCTCCAGAACGGACTCATCATCCCGCCAACGACCCTGCCCAGCAGGACCTCCCTTGACGGTAGTCTGGCAAGGCTACTCACCTCCTCGGCGGTAAGCATCCGCTCAGGCAGGAAACCAGCCTTAATACTGGCCGTTGTGCCGGAGGTCCGAACGTAATCGGCCACCGCCTTGGCTATCTGAATGATTTCGCCGTAGCCGAAGGCTATCGCTACCGGACCTTCAAAAGAAGCCGCCAGGTCTGGTCGCTTCAGCCGTTCCGCAGCAAACCGTGCCAGGGTATTCTTTACAACCCTGTAAGCGCCGTTCGACTCCTGTACTTTCCGACGCAGCGCCGTTATCTCAGCGTTTGACAGTCCCCGATAGTCTGTCAGGACAGCGATGTTGCAGTTGGAGAACTCAGCCTGCAACGCATCAATAATCTGCGCCTTCTTCTCTCTGGACAAATGCTCCCACCTCCTTACCTCCTGCTACACTGGCCACCTATTTAAAAAGTCCTCATGTCTGCCGCACGAGGACTATTACTCGAAACCTCAAAGTAGTAGCTGTTATCTGTGGTGAACTGCTACCACACTGCTTCCTCGGCAGGCAAGCATTAAGCCGTAACCGGCGCCCGCTGTCTCAGGATATTTAATTGTTTTTAAATATGCTAGGTAGGGGTTGGTGCCGGCCCGAGCCTGTCACCAACCCCCGTACTAACTCGATATTATCCCGGGGTAGCTTACTATACCCCTTCCAGCCCGACGATACCTACGAAAATAGCACAGCCAGCCGGACCGCCACCCAGGTTATGAGTGAGCCCCAGCTTGGGGGCTTTTATCTGCCGCGAAGGTTGTCCCGGGTTCAGCATGGTATCCGCCTTACCCTGAAGCTGCTTGTACATCTCATAGAGCATCCGGATTCCGCTGGCACCAATCGGATGCCCGAAGCACTTCAGACCGCCATCCGGCTGCACCGGCAGCTTGCCATCCAGGTCAAAGAAGCCTTCCTCAATATCCTTCTGGACCTTACCCCTCGGACTGAACCTGAGGTCTTCCATGGTAACCGCTTCAGTGATGGAAAAACAGTCATGAACCTCGGCCATGCTAATTTCCTCGCGCGGATTGCTTACACCAGCCTCCTTATAGGCCGCTTCGGCCGCCCTAACGGTCGCTTCAACATGTGTATAGTCGAACTTGGTGTTGAAGTTGCCGTCACGAGGCGCCATCGCAATCTGCAGCGCCTTGACAAACATGGGCGGCTCCTTGCCCTTGCGCAGGTTCTTGGCTATCTCTGGTGTCGTGATAACTGCGGCCGCGGCACCATCACTGACACCGCAGCAGTCATAAAGACCGAGAGGCCAGGCAATCATCGGCGCGTTGAGAATGGCATCCATAGGAACTTCTCTCTGAAAGTGCGCCTTCTTGTGCCGGGCACCGTTCACATGGCTCTTCCAGGAGACCCGGCCTATCATATGCTTGCCTTCCTCGTAGCTGAGTCCGTACCGGTTGAAGTAGGTGGTGGCCAGCATAGCGAACTGCGCCGGCGGTGGGCCGGCTGCTCCCGCCATCATGCCATGCCCGGGGCCGGGAATTCCGCCATCACTTAGCCCGCTGATGCCGCTATCCTTGAACTTGTCGACACCGAGCGCCAGCACGACATCGTAGATACCAGCAGCTACGGCGTAGCAAGCATTCCTAAAGGCATCGGAGGCGGTGGCACAGGCATTCTCCACCCTGGTGACCGGAATATACTGCATTCTGAGGGGCTCCGTGAGCGTCATCCCGGTGGCACCCGTTGAGGTGCCTACCCAACCAGCTTCGATATCCTTGAGGTCTATTCCAGCATCCTCAAGGGCTTCATAGGCAGCCTCCACAATGAGGTCATTGGCACCGGCATCCCAGCGCTCTCCAAACTTGCTGCAACCCATACCAGCCACGGCAACCCTATCCTTAATACTTCCTGGCATCTTCATTACCTCCCTGACTATCTATTTTGCACACTTCATTATACATCAATCTCTGACCGGTTTGCATTTCCAGAAGTAAATATTAGACGCAGCAGCAGTCCCTACCTTCCGGAAAGTCATCTCGACCTCCATGCCTACCTTGCACTCATCTGGGTCACGGTCGACCATGTCAAACAGGCCTCTACCTCCTCCTTCAAAGTCAACGACCGTTCGTGTCGCCGGCGGGTCAATACCACCACCCAGAAAGTCGTGGCTGAAGCTGACCACTTTACCCTTCTTATCAGCGAACCGGTAGGGCTCAAAGTTGTCCTTAGCCTGGCATTCCAGGCAGACATGGGCACGCATTGTAGAGCCCATAAAAAGCTGGACTGTGCCGCAGTTCAGACATTTCACGCCATATAGAGGCAGACCCAGCTCTCGTTCTCTCCACTCAGCCGCCATGGAGACAGCACCACGTCCCGGACGAGAGAGGGGCGCTAGCGTCACTAAATTCCGCCAGCGCATGTACTTACCATAATTCTCCAGTTCTCCCCTGATACCAAGATGACCCTTGATTCCCCGCCTGTAACCGACCTTCGTTATCCCGTCGGTTACCTTGAGCACGACGGCATCACAGCCGTTACCCCAATCAACCATCAGGATTCTGTCGCCGGGCTTAGCATCTTCCAGGGCGGAAACCAGAATCATCGGGGCAAGTGCCGTTCCGGTATTGCCAACACTGTCAAGCAACGGGTCCTGAACCTGCTCTGGGGCAAAGCCAAGCGCCCTGGCAAGAGTACCCTGTGACCTGGCATTAGCACCGTAGATACACGCCTTGGTAATATCTTTCGGCGTCAGTTTCATTTTTCCCAGTAGAGTCTTGACTACTCTCACTGGTATCTGAGTATAACCGGCGTCACGACCAAAGCGGTCCTCCCAGGAGCGAATAAAATCATCACCGTGATTTCGCCAGTAGTCTACCAGGTCGTCTGATTCAGTGTAGCTGCCTTCAATCTCTACCGCTACGCCATCATTACTCACAAGGAAAGCAGCCGCTCCGTCACCCAGAGTTTGCTCGTCCTCTCCACCAGCGCCCCCTAAACGCATATCAGACACAGTGACCAGAACGCTCTTGAGTGAACCCGCATTTACCGCATCAATGGCTGATTGCAGGGCAAGAGTACCTGCCCTGAGACAACTGGTGAAATCGGTATTCCGTGCATCCCGACGGAAATCAAGGGCACAAGCGACTATGTTTGCGTTGTTTCGCTCAATGTAAGGAGCAGTGGTGGTCGCTAAAAATACGGCGTCAACCGTCTTCGGGTCAGTGCCTTTCAGGCAATCAATGCCGGCAGATACTGCCAAGCTAATAGAGTCCTCATCAATGCCGGCTACAGCCTTTTCACCACGTCCGCCACCCCGCCCCCAGGCAGCGTTAATAACGCTCCGGGGCAGTCTCCTGTACGGGATATATGCTCCATAAGATTTTATACCTGCCATGTCTCCTCCTTATAAAGTACTTACCAGCCAGATTATTAGAAGAACCCGTTATTTAGCAGAAATATTGTACTGCCTAGCACTAAATATATCAAGCAGAGGTAAGGGCCAAGGTTGGCCGGAGGTCAAGTTTGATACCGGGTCCCATCGTTGTGGTAAGGAAAGCTGACCTGACATACTGCCCCTTGGCACCACTGGGCTTCGCCTTCATCACCGCATCAACCACTGCGGACAGATTTTCTACCAGCTTTTCTTTGTCAAAGCTCACCTTGCCCAGAGGCAAGTGGATTATAGCTGTCCTGTCCAGCTTGAACTCCACCCTTCCCTTACGGGCATCCTCAATCACTCTGGGCAGGTCTTCTGCCGGGACAACTGTGCCGGACTTGGGATTAGGCATCAGCCCCCTTCTCCCCAAGACCCGACCGAGCTTCCCCACCTTACTCATCATATCGGGAGTAGCAATCGCCGTGTCGAACTCTACCCAGCCGTCCTCTATCTTCTTCACCAGGTCATCAGCGCCGACATAATCCGCTCCGGCATTCTCGGCGTTCCTGGCAGCCTCACCTTGAGCAAATACCAGGACACGAACCGCTTTGCCAAGACCGTGCGGGAGAAGGGCAACACCGCGAACCTGCTGGCTAGCATTACGTGGGTCAAGTCCCATCCGAAGATGAAGCTCGACAGTCTCATCGAATTTGGCGAATGCTGTTTGCTTGGCAAGGTCAACAGCCTCTTCAGGCGAGTAGGCCTTTGTTCTGTCAATCTGCTGGCATGCCCCCTGGTATCTCTTCCCGTGCTTTGTCATTCCTGCTCTATCTCAATCCCCATACTTCGTGCCGTCCCGGCAACAATTCGCTCGGCGGCCTCAATACTGGTAGCATTCAGGTCCTTGGCCTTTAGCTCAGCTATTTCGTGCAGCTTCTGCTGTGATAATTTGGGTAGCTGCTCGCGCCCTGCAGCACCAGACCCCTTCTCCACTCCGAGGGCCTTTTTCAACAGGTCAGTGGTCGGTGGTGTCTTTGTGACGAATGTGAACGAATTGTCTTCATAGGCAATTATCTCCACCGGGACAATGGACCCGGCCTGGGACGCAGTACGTTCGTTATACTCCTTGCAAAAGCCCATAATGTTAATCCCGTGCTGGCCAAGGGCCGGGCCAACCGGCGGTGCCGGGTTCGCCTTACCCGCTTCAATCTGGAGCTTAATTATCGCTTTTATCTTCTTTGCCACCCTGCCTCCAATCCTGAATAATCAGAGCTTCTCCACCTGGAGAAAATCGAGTTCCACGGGTGTTTCACGCCCGAAAAGGGACAGAAGCACCTTGACCTTGCCCTTCTCAGTCCCGATTTCATCTACTATACCAACAAAATCGGTAAAGGGCCCGTCCGTTACCCGGACACTCTGCCCCGGCCGAAAACCGACCTTCACCTTGGGCGTTTCTGCGTGCATCTGTTTCAAAATCCTGTCCGCTTCCTCTTCAGAGAGCGATACCGGCTTACCACCGCTACCGACGAAACCAGTAACCCCAGGGGTATTACGGACAATATTCCAGCTCTGGTCAGTCATGACCATCTCAACGAGTATATATCCGGGCAGAATCTTCCTGGATATAGTACGCCTTTGCCCACCCCGAATCTCGACCTCATCCTCCGTGGGTATTATTACCTGAGCAACCTCCCCATCGGCATCCATAAACTTGACCCGCTGTTCCAGGTTCTTCTTAACCCGCTCCTCATATCCGGAGTAGGTATGAATCACAAACCAGTCCTTACCGTTTTTGCTCACATGCATCCTCACTCAGATTAAGGTCCAGTAAGCTAATCGTACCTCTTAGTTACGGCTCCCCTCAGCCACCCAGAAGAAGTTTACTAATCAGAGCACTGAAGCCGAGGTCAATCAGCCCCAAGATAATACCCACGCTGACAGTAACCAGCAAAACAAGACCCGTGAGATAGGCAGTCTCCCGCCTGGTCAACCATGTTACCTTTCTCATCTCGGCGATGGTATCAGGGATAAACCTGAACCTGGAAGGACGCCTGGCAGGAGCAACAGGACGTTTTGCGGGAGCTTTCGAACGTTTAGCAGACGGCATGTTCTTCGCCCTTAACTACCTCACTTCCCGGTGAAGGGTATGTACACGACAGCGCGGGCAATATTTGTTTAATTCAAGCCTTTGTGAATCATTCCTACGGTTCTTAGTAGTCGTGTATGTCCTTTCCTTGCACTCGGAACAGGCAAGGTGGATGATAACTCTGGCTTCAGTTTTTCTGGCCATTTTATTCGAGAATCCTGGTAAAGGTACCAGCCCCTACCGTCCGACCTCCCTCACGAATTGCGAAGCGTAATCCCGTCTCAAGAGCCACCGGGTAAATGAGTTTTATCTTCATGGTCACGTTGTCACCGGGCATAACCATCTCTACGCCTTCCGGCAGCTCAATAGAGCCGGTAACGTCCGTAGTCCTTATATAGAACTGAGGCCGGTAGCCATTAAAGAAGGGGGTATGCCGCCCTCCTTCATCCTTGCTCAAGACATATACCTGCCCCTCGGCATAGGTGTGGGGTTTGATAGTACCCGGCGCCGCCAGGACCTGTCCGCGCTCGACATCGGCACGCTCTACCCCCCTGAGGAGAGCACCGATGGCATCACCCGGCTCGGCTTCATCCAGCAGTTTATGGAACATCTCAAGGCCGGTTACTACCACCTTACGCGGTTCGTGATGCAAACCGACTATTTCGACTTCCTGGCCGACCTTGATAACACCCCTTTCGACCCTCCCCGTGGGCACGGTACCACGCCCTTTGATGCTGAACACATCCTCTACTGACATCAAGAAGGGCTGGTCTTTAGGCCTGACAGGCGTTGGAATATAATCATCGACTGCGTCCATGAGTTTCAGAATGGGGCCACACCACTCACACTCCGCTTTACCGCAGCCGCACTCAAGCGCCTTGAGGGCACTCACCCTCACTATCGGTATCTCATCACCGGGGAAGTTATATTTAGAGAGTAATTCCCGGAGCTCCATCTCTACCAGCTCGAGGAGCTCCTCGTCGTCCATCATATCCACCTTGTTAAGAGCGACGACAATGCTCGGAACTTCTACCTGGCGCGCCAGCAGAATATGCTCACGGGTCTGGGGCATCGGACCATCCGGTGCGCTAACCACCAGAATTGCCCCATCCATCTGTGCAGCCCCTGTAATCATATTCTTGATGAAGTCAGCATGCCCGGGACAGTCAATATGGGCATAATGCCGCTTGGCTGTCTCATACTCAATGTGCGCAATGGCAATCGTCAACCCGCGGGCTTTCTCTTCTGGAGCGTTGTCGATGCTATCAAAAGAGCGGAAGCCGGTAGTACCAACACCGGCCTTGGAGAGCACCAGCGTTATTGCCGAGGTGAGCGTTGTTTTGCCGTGGTCGACGTGACCGATTGTGCCTACATTGCAGTGCGGCTTAGTCCTCTGAAACTTCTGTTTTGCCATTAAAGACCCCCTTCTTTGTCCAAGCCCACAACCAGATTCGAACTGGTGACCTTACCCTTACCAAGGGTATGCTCTTCCTACTGAGCTATGTGGGCACCTCATTATTATACAGAATTATACGCTACAGTCCAAATTGGTGGAGGGGGCAGGATTCGAACCTGCGTAGCCCTAAGGGCGACAGATTTACAGTCTGTTCCGATTAACCACTCCGGCACCCCTCCAGGTACCACCATCAAACCCAGCCTGAGGAGGGATTCGAACCCACGACCTGCTGTTTACAAGACAGCTGCTCTAACCAACTGAGCTACTCAGGCATCAACATTTCGGCCTTGACTACCAGCCATCAAACTTGCGTATTATAGAAACGCACCCGATAAAAGTCAAGTATGGTAGCGCATACCGGATTCGAACCGGTGATCTCCTCCTTGAGAGGGAGGTGTCCTAACCGCTAGACGAATGCGCCACAGATATTCTATTTTAAAATTATAGTGGCTGGGGAACCAGGATTCGAACCTGGCCTACATGATCCAGAGTCATGTGTCCTACCGCTAGACGATTCCCCAGCATTCCCAGACATTATAACATAGGGTTATGTCATGAGCAATAATCTGCACTCGTTCATATGATTATTGACACCCTGGCATTCTGTTATTCACCTAATATACCCTGTTTAGTAGTGGTGGCCCCATTCCCTATGTCCCCTTCAGGGTGAACCCTTCCCCAGATGGGGAAGGGGAATTTTTAAATTTAGAGGGCTACGCCCTCTAAAACTCCCCTTTAACAGTGTCTAGAATGCTTATTTACCACAAGCACTTCGCCTCTCTTAGACTCTCCACTTGTAGTCACCACCCAGGCTCTTGATTGAATAGCGCGGCACCCTCTAAGGTGCGAACAACCCCTGCCGGGGAACTATCCCCACACCGTTTTGGGGTGTTTAAGAGGGGTTTCACCCCTCTTAACGGGGGATTCCAAGGGGGTGTCCCCCTTGGTTTTCATGATTCGCAGGAGAAGGGAGCAGCCATCAGCCCAGAACCATTTGACATGTTACCCCCGACTTATTAAGCTGGACATATCCAGCGGATATCGTGAAAGTAAACAATATCGTGAACGAACTGGCGACTGTTCAGAAAGCGCTGGGCATACATTTCAATGACCCGTCATTGCTGAAGGAGGCACTGGTTCATGGCTCCTTTTCAAATGAGAACCCCAGCCTGGCCCCTATCCCCAATGAGCGGCTGGAGTTCCTCGGTGATGCCGTTCTCGACCTAGTAGTGGCCACCAGGCTCTATCTCGATTTTCCCCAGTCCAGCGAAGGCAAGATGACCAGGCTGCGGGCGGTGCTGGTGCGGAGGGATACGCTGGCAAGGGTAGCTAAGAACATCAACCTGGGTGACTACCTTTACTTGGGCAAAGGGGAAGACACAAGCGGCGGCCGAGGCAAACCAGCCAACCTGGCAGGAGCATTGGAAGCTGTAATTGGTGCCGTCTACCTTGACCAGGGACTGGCAGCAGCCACAGACTTCATTCAGAGATTGCTTGATGCCGAACTGGTAGAGGCAGTCGCCCGGCGCACCGATACCAACTACAAATCAGAACTCCAGGAGCTTCTCCAGGCCCGGCAGCAGCAGAGACCCACCTATCATCTCATCGAGGCCACCGGACCGGACCATGACAGGATGTTCACCGTAGAGGTAAGGCTGGGTGATACCGTGCTGGGCAGGGGCTCCGGCAAGAGCAAGAAGGCCGCCGAAACAGTGGCCGCCCAGGCAATACTGCAACGACTTCAGGATGACTTTACACGCTAGCGCTACTTTGTTAAACTTCGATTGCAACCGCCAGTCCACCTGTAATAATGGAGGAGCATCATGGGTAGACGCGATTACCGCCACCGGGAACCAAAGAAATCAAAGAAGGACGCCAAGAAGACGCTGTCAGTCTTGAACACACCGCCACCAATGCCCGTGGAAGTAATCAGGAAGAGGAAGGAAAGGAAAGAGCCGGAGGTAGAGGAGGAAGAGTAGCTCAGGTGGCAATCTACCAGCGGATGCATCTAACTGGGGAACTGAGAACCCGGGCAGAGAAGGCCCGGGCGATGCTGGAAGCCTGCTGTCTGTGTCCTCGTTGCTGCGGAGTCAACCGGCTGGCTGGTGAAAGCGGCAAGTGCCATGTCAGCAGGCGGGTAATCGTTTCCAGTTACGGACCACACTTCGGGGAAGAGTCTCCCCTGGTAGGTAGACATGGCTCCGGGACAATATTCTTCACTTACTGCAACCTCCATTGCGTCTTCTGCCAGAACTATACGATAAGCCAGCTGGGTGAGGGAAGCCCTGTCAGCAACGATACACTAGCCAGGATAATGCTCTCCTTACAGGAAAGAGGCTGCCACAACATCAACCTGGTATCCCCCACCCATGTAGTCCCCTACATCCTGGATGCCCTCGACCTCGCTGCCAGTCAGGGACTCAACCTGCCCCTGGTATACAACACCGGCGGCTATGATTCTCAGGAGACCCTGAAGCTACTGGATGGCATTATAGACATCTATATGCCAGACATGAAGTACTCTGATAACCGTAACGGTGAGCAGCTATCTGGCGTGAAGGACTACCCGGAGGTGAACCAGGCAGCTGTTAAGGAGATGTATCGTCAGGTGGGCGACCTCCAGATAGACGAGCAGGGCATCGCTCAACGGGGGCTGCTTGTCCGCCGTCACCTGGTACTGCCCAACGGGCTGGCTGGCACGGAGAAGGTGATACGTTTCCTCTCCCGGGAGGTCTCGCCAAATACCTACCTCAACATCATGGCACAGTACCGACCACAATATAAGGCCTATGATGTGCCGTCGATTTCCCGGCCGGTGAACGCACGGGAGTTCCGAGAAGCAATTAACCTCGCCCGACAATATGGTATCAGCCGTCTGGACAAAGATTATGCCCCGCTCCCCCTTATCTCATCATGAGCAGAACAATGAATGACCCCGCTGCAGTCCATGCAATCGTGTACGGCCGTGTCCAGGGAGTCTATTTTCGCGCCTTTGCTGCGAGAAGGGCCACCGAGTTTGGCCTGACCGGCTACGCCCGAAACCTGGCGGACGGAACTGTCGAGGTATGGGCCGAAGGAGAGAGGGAGCAGTTGAAAAGACTGATTGGACACCTTGAAAGCGGGCCACCGGCAGCCAGGGTGCAAAAGGTGGTGACCGAGTGGTCAGAGTACACCGGAGAATATAAGGGATTCAACGTAAAATACTATTCTAGATAGGATACCTTTAATCTATCTGTTTGAATGGCGAGATAGCCTTCCGCTGCTGGCATAACCGTAACGAGCTAGGGCTCGACTGGTCTTATTCCGTAATACCTGTCATTCTTGAGGAGACGGGAAAGTATCTCAACCGAGGTACGGTAGGTATCGACACCACGCCGCTCGCTTAGTTGCCTTCCCAGCTCAATCAGGTCAAGGGGCTGATTACCATTAGCCAGGAAAAGGCGAAAGACACTCTCCATGATTGGCAACTCGCCACTGATAAAGGAAGGTTCGTTGGAGCAGCAGTCTCTAATAGTCGCTAGAAGGTCACCCAGTGAGTTCAGCTTTCCTTCAGAATCCAGGCGCTTGCGACACTTTTCACACAGACTACCTCTTACCAGAGCAATCAGCGAGCGATTATTTGCCTCAAACCAGTCTATATCAATGGACCAGCACGGCTCTTCTTGCTCAGCACTTACTTCTTCAGCATCCTCTTCTGTATACACAGCTCTCATAACTCCCACTCATGAAGTCCTATATGTCAAAGCCAACCTCGGCCATTTTTATCAGGTCAAGGTAGTCCGTCCTCAGCCCCAGTATTTCTGAAGCCTCGCGATCCACCTGATAAGGGTCACCAATAAACACCTTCCCGCACTCTTCCACCTCGTCGGGGGAGCCGTCAGAGCTGATGAGCTTCTCTCTGGCTTCTATAATCCCCAGGTCAAAAGGCAGGGTGAAATAGAGGTCCGTGACCACCCGGTCCATCCCCAGTTCCCGAAAAGCTTCCCAGCCTCCAGGGGTATCGCCACCGTACTTTTGACCTGGCAGTAACGATAGCAGGTTCCATATGCTGAGGTTCCCTTGCCCATTTATTACCTTCAACGGGGCCACGCTAATCAGGTAGTCGCTGGACAGGATAACATTCGGTACCCAGAACGTGGGCACTGCCAGCGGCTTGGGTAGAGGGTTGTCAACCTCCACCCAGATACAGTCTTTAACATCCAGCATCAGTACCCGCGGGAAGTTGTAGCCCAGAGCCTGATATATGGGATAGACCGGCGCCCCACCGGGAGCACCCTCCAGTAGCACTATATCGGCATCAGTCACCCGCCTGATACCATCAATGATGACCGACAGAATATCACGGCTGGTGCTGACCGGATACGGCACCGGATAACATGCACTGGGCTTAATCAAAACACGCCTAGCCCGCGACACTGCCGGCGGTGCCTTAAAGACAAAATCTGAGGCCTCCAGTATCAAGCCCTACCTCCCAACGTAAACACAGGAAACATTCACTAGCACATCGATTTGAGAACAACAATCTCAGTTTCAGCGGGAAGCGCTCCAGCCTTAAACTCAGCCTCGCTGGAATCAAGCTTACGCACGTTTCCCTTACCCGCAAGAAAATCATCGACCCCAGATATCGGGAATTCACACTTTTCATTCTTATAATGCATCGGGATAATAACCCTGGGGCTGAGCCGGTCGCAGACCTCTGAAGCTACCTTGGCATCGATAGTGAAGAACCCACCAACCGGTATGAGCAATACATCTACCTTCCCGATGTTGGCCACCTGCTGGTCGCTCAGCGGATGGCCAAGGTCACCGAGGTGGCAGACCCTGACTCCGTCAATATCCATGCAGAAGATAGTGTTGTTACCCCGCTCGCTTCCGCCACTGGCATCGTGGTAGGTAGGCACCCCCTCAAACTTTATACCCTTTGCCTCTCCCGGCTCCTTGATAACCTGAGGATTGCCCCCCACCGAGGCGACGTTATTGTGGTCAAAGTGGTCATGGCTTACGGTGACAACATCCGCAGCTTCCTTTATTTCGTCGTATCGCAGACCACCACCACAGATATAGGGGTCGGTGATGATGCGTGTCCCGCTGTCCGATGTAATCAGAAAAGACGCGTGCCCCAACCATTTGATTTTCATCCTTCTGAGCCTCCTTCTGCAGAACTTTATTTCCCGGCAAGAGAAACGACAAGGTTGACCAGTGTGCGCACCGGCACCCCGGTAGCCCCCTTGACTTCATATTTCCGTGTTTTACCAATCATATTAGTGCCGGCGATATCAAGGTGCACCCAGGGAGTATCACCAGCAAATTCTCCGACAAACAGCGCCGCAGTAATGGCCCCGGCATCACGGCCGCCGGTATTTTTAATATCGGCAACCGAACTCTTGTTCTGTTCCTTATACTCATCATATATGGGCAACTGCCACATCTTCTCCCCAGCCTCAGCCCCGGCGGTAATTACCTGGTCGACCAGTTCCTGGTTATTACCGAAGACACCGGTGGTAACGGTTCCAAGGGCAACCACGCAGGCACCAGTCAGGGTAGCAACATCCACAATACGTTTGGTGCCATGCTTCCGGGCATACCCCAGAGCATCGGCCAGAATAAGACGCCCTTCGGCATCAGTAGAGATAATCTCGATAGTCTTACCTTCCATCGAGGTCAGGATATCAGCCGGTTTAAGGGCATTACCACCGGGCAAATTTTCGGTCGCAGGTATGAGTGCCATGACATTAGTGGCCGGTTTAAGCTGGCCGATAGCCGCCATGGCTGCGATAACAGCGGCACCGCCACACATATCGCCTTTCATATCACCCATATTTGCCGATGGCTTCAGCGAGATTCCGCCGGAGTCAAACGTAATTGCTTTACCGACGAGGGCTATGTCAATTTCCTCTGAATTGCGACCCCTGTAGCGGAGAATAATGAACTTGGGCGGCTGATGGCTTCCCCGGGCTACCCCGAGGAGTGCACCCATCCCCAGTTCCTCCATCTGCTCCTTCTCCAAAATCTCAACCGCAAGCCCGTAATCCCCGGCCACCTTAGAGGCTTCCCGGGCCATGTCGGTCGGCGTCATATAATTAGAGGGTTCATTACCCATGTCACGCGCCAGTATGGTTGCCCTGGCCAGAACCTCCCCCTTGCGATAGCCCTGCTCCAGCGCCGCTACATTGGACTGGTCAGCTTCAACTATGGTGAAACGCTCAATCTCACCATGTTCCGGCTCCTTTGTGATATGACGGCGAAAGGTATAGAGACCAAGCAGGGCACCCTCCACAATCGCCTGCGCAGCCGCCTCATAGGTTATTCCATTAACCCCAGCCCCCTGGGCAACCGTAGCAATACTCTTCACGTTCTTGCCACGCAGCATCCGGCATGTTCCGGCGACGATGCCCCCGACCTTGTCCTGCGTCAGCTCCGACTCCTTACCCAGGCCAGCAACCACCACTCTGGCAGCCGGAAGCTTGCCGAGACTATGGATGAGGGTGTTCTCACCGAGTTTACCCTTGAGCTCACCCTGAGTTATCAGACGAGAGATACCACCGTCCAGGGCAGCATCAATCACGGCCAGGTTACCACTCAGGTCTTCCGTACCCTCAAACAGGTTAACAATTATAGCATCAGCCTCAAAGCGGCTGATGTCTCCGGCAATGACAGTAATCTCCAACTTAATCTCCTCTTAGCTCCTTGCTTCAGCCACCCAGCCGATGTCCAGCTCCTGTAGCTTGGCCGGGGTCGGTCTGCCCTCGCTGTCCCAGCCTGCCATGCCATAGTAGGTCTCCACAGCCTGAGCCAGTTCCGCCTCTTTAATGGCGGCGCCTTCGAGGGGACCGGAATCGAAGGGGGTAAGGAAACGCTTCGGCAGGAAGTCGTCTGCCGTGGTAGTGCCTTCTCTGACGTTAAAGGCCCTGGCCATATTGATAACCCGCTCACCGACCTTCATCATTTCCCACAGATTGGTGTTCCAGCCGGTGATGCCGGTAACCAGTTCGACCATCTTGTCGGAGGTCATCGGAACGAACTGGCAGAATACCAGGCAGTTCAAGGTATGCTGCCAGAGGCTGCCGTAAAGCTGCAGACGTACCTTCCTCGGGCTCAATTCTTGAGCAGGGATTGTCTCCAAGATACCCATAGCACTTGGGTTACGGCCGATGCGCCTTTCGTAACCAGTGTCATACATGTTGTGGCAGTGGTCGGCACCGGTGGGTGAGATGGTATAACCCAGACCCAGCCCGTGTCTATTACGTGGGTCATGCATCGGTACTTCCTGCCCCTTGACTTGATTGGCGAATTCCTCGGCACCTTTTCCGATTGCCCTGGCTGCTCTGGCACTGCCTTCTGCCAGCATCTTACCAAAACCCTCGCGGTGGGCAATCTGCTCGACTAATTCAAGCATAGCGTCGGCGTTCCCGAAGTTAAGCTTCAGGCCGCCGGTATCTTTCTCCGTGAGGATACCCCTCTCAAAGCACTCCATAGCGAAGGCAATGGTTACTCCCGTGGATATCGTATCCATTCCATAGGCACTACACTGCTGATTGCCGCGGGCAACGGCCTCAAGATTGTCAATGCCGCAGCTCGAGCCCAACGCTCCCAGGGTCTCGTACTCCGGCCCGCCATATGCAGGGTCGACCTTATAGATACCATCTACCGCTACATGCGGTTTGCAGCGAACCGTGCAGGCGTAGCAACTGCCGCGCCTTACCAGAATGGTTTCATTTATAGTTGCCGCCGACAGCTTCTCCGCACCTTCAAAGGTACCCTGCTGGAAGTTCCGCGTCGGCAGAGTACCAATCATGTTGAAGCCCGCCACTCCTCCAGCCGTACCGTTCTGGCTCATACCAACGGCACCACGGTTGGTCTTGATTTCATCCCGCAGCCACCTAGCCAGGGCACTCACAGCTTTCTCATCGGCCAGCGGCACCTTACCGTGTCCCCGGACAGCGATTGCCCTGAGGTTCTTGGAACCCATCACCGCTCCCATGCCAGTACGGCCAGCCGCATGGTTGATATCATTGAGTATGCAGGCATAGCGGACCTGGTTTTCCCCGGCCGGTCCTATCTGGGCAACCCGAATAGCGTTACTACCCAGCTCCTTCTGGATAAGCTTCTGCACTTCCAGGGTGGTCTTTCCCCAGAGGTGACGGGCATCTTTTATCTCCGCCTTTTCGTCCTCAATCCAGAGGTACACCGGGTTCTCAGCCTTGCCCTCGACGATGACGGCATCATAACCAGCGTGGCGGAGCTCGGCTCCCCAGAAACCACCGACTTCGGCCTGGCCAAAGCCACCGTTGAGCGGTGACTTAGCACCAACGCTATTCCGGCCAGCGCCAGATATCGGTACCCCGGTCACCGGTCCAGCGGCAAAAATGAGCTTGTTGCCAGGACCGAGCGGGTCCGCTCCTGGGTCTACTTCCCGGAGCAAGAAATAGCCAATGAATCCGCTTCCGCCAAAGTAGCGGCGGTAGAATTCATCTTCCGGTCCATCCACCGTAATCTTGTTACTTGATAAATCAACCCGCAGTATCTTCCCACCGTATCCGTAGTCCATGACCTTTTGTCTCCTTTCAGCTTACTCTGAACCCCAGACAAAGCGCCTGAAACCTGACACGCCTCACCCGCGCTTGACTTCTCTCGCAATTTTCTCAATGACTGGACTGATATCCTGTGAAGTATCGATAACGTAGTGATTGCGCTGGATTTTATCTACCGATGACAGCATCCGACGATACACTGACCAGCCAGCATCCGATTTATTCTCCGAATCTCCCACCCGGCTGTCCAGCCGCTGACGTACTACCTCGGGTGGGGCCTCGACACGCACCAGCACCAGCCTGACATCGAGGCGGTCAACAATGGCATACAGGCGCTCACGAAACCGCTCAGATAGATTGGTCGCATCCAGTATTAGCGGAATCCCTTTCTTCAGCAACTCCCTGAGCAAAAGGTGAATGGTTCGGAAGAGCTGGGAGCTCTCTTGGGAGCTATAGTCTGGTGGTGAGAAGAGTACCTTACGCAGGGCATCACTTTCGAGAACGAGGAACGGTACCTTCTCCGCCAGCTGCTTACTGAAATAGGACTTCCCTGTGCCCGGCAGTCCACTGATAACGACTAGAACTGGCTTTGCCACCGGCTCAGGGAGTTCGCCCAGACTCTCAACTAACCGTTGGACATCCGAGACCACTTGGGTGTTTTCCACACTATATTATAGTAATTTTTACACCATATTACTAGATGGTAAGGGGAAAAAGCCTGACATCTCTTCGAAAAAGAGAATAACTCTTACTACCTAGCCTTCGGGGTAGAAGGCTAACCCTAATGTCCCGGTACCACAGGTATATCCCATCAGGGGACTAAACTCGGTCACCCACAGTTCAACACAGTTGAACTGTGCCGATACCCTTTCTCTGAGTATCTCCGCTTGCTCCTGAGCATAGACATGCATCACGGCAACATGCACCGGCCTGGCACCTATCTTTTCCTTTACCCTCTCAAGCAATCTCTCCAGCCCGCGCTCCCGGTTTCTCACCGCCCCGATAAAGCTGGGCTTGCCTGAGGAGAAGGTAAATAGCGGCTTGATGCGCAGCATTGAACCGGCAATAGCCGCCACCTTTGGTATGCGTCCCGAACGATAGGCATAGCGAATAGTATCGATATAGGCCACAAGGTCAACCTTATCTCGCATCTCCTCGGCAGCCCTGAGCACCTCGTCCAGGTCCTTCCCCTCTGCGGCAGCCCGGGCCGCCGCCAGGGCGATAAAACCCTCGGCTGCCGCCGCTGTCCGCGAGTCCAACACCCGTATCGATACGCCGGGAAGCTCAGCTTTGACCCCTTCAGCAGTGTTCTGGAAAACGTTATAAATGACGCTGAGTTTGGCTGACAGGGTGACACACAAAATACTATCAGCGTGCTGGCTGGTCTGATGATAGGCCTCTAAGCAGTCCCCAGGTGATGCTGATGATGTCTTGAAAGCCGCAGGGTCACGGAGAAATAACTCGTAGGCCTCGGATGGAGTTATGTCCACGCCATCCTTAAATATCCTGCCGTCAGCATAAAAATTTACCGGGATAACGCCAATGTGATACTGCTCAACCAAGTCCTTGGTGAGACAAGCAATACTATCGGTAATAACAGCCACCTTTTGCAGAGCACACCTCTTTGGAACGTCAAAACTCTAGGTAATCGCAGGACGGTGGCCTTGTCTCATCCAGCGGTCAAGGAGGGCCGGACCCGACAGGGAAGCAAGCATCAGGAAAATCAAGGCCAGCACGACAGGAAAGTTTAGGCTACCGGCCGAAGCAACTATTATCAGGGTCAGTGCTTCAGACACAGCCAGCACCACTAAACGGAGATGGCGCTGCCTTATCCGGAGAAACATGGCGACTGTTAACGCCAGAACCAGAAAACTCAGTCCAATCCATGGCGTAAACTCATTTAGCTGTTTCAGGTCGAATCCGGCAAATTTGTCCCTCAACTCGGCTGCCAAAAACCACCCGACGAGGCTTGGCACTGGCAACAGCATCAGAGCGCTATACAACCAGTCGCTATTAATGACCTTAATCGTTATGTAGCAGAGTAACCAGAGTACCAGCGGGACATAGAGCAGGATTGTAACCCAGGCCCATCCGGTAGGTAAATACAGTAAAAGCAGGCCGGTAATCACCACCGGCAGCATGGAATAACCCAGCCAGGGGGAAAGCCAGTTTGGCTTGCCGTGAAACCAGCCATAAATAGCAGTAGCAGCCGCCACACCGAGCACCACCGGCAGCCAGCCAATATTCCACCACTTGAGGGCGAACAATGCCGCAAAGAAGAGGTGAGGGAGTGCCGCCAGCAGTGCCTGCCGCCAGGTACCCTGGCTGTGCGCCTCATATATCTGGCGGGCCACCAGTTTGGCAGAACCCAGCAGGCCGAGACACTTACTCGCCGCCTCCTCATCCGACAGTCCCGCTTCCCTCATCTCCAGGATTCTTTCCTCAGCGTGTGTCTCCAACTCGCTGATAATCTCCTGCTCAGAAGCAGCGTCCAGTCTCAGGTTGTCCCTGACATCATTCAGGTAGGCATCCAGTTCGCTGGCCACTTCACCACCTCAACTCAGGGTTTCGCCGGCCAGAAAATCAGGTTCATAGCGGCAAAGAAGTCCCGCCACTGGGCTGTCTGTTCAACCAAAATCCGGCGCCCTTTATCTGTGATACTATAGTATCTCCTCTGCCGACCATTGGAGAGCGTCTGCCATTTCCCCTGAAGCAAACCCATCTTTTCCAGGCGATGCAGCGCCGGATAAAGGGTACCTTCCTTAAACTTGAAGTAACCCTGGCTCCTTCCCTCAAGCTCCTGCATTACCTGATATCCATACATCGGCTGCTGACTCATCAAACTCAGCAGTAGCGTGTCAATATTGCCTTTTATCAAATCCTGCCTTGCTGTCATCTAGGTCACCTCTCCGCTATAGTTACCGCATACATAGAA
>Ga0315537_1000968_pt1 | contig 22996 bp, 24 predicted proteins | sample SalMarSW160270MG_FD_203091 | JGI IMG/M metagenome (GOLD analysis project Ga0315537, IMG submission 203091) | Salt marsh sediment microbial communities from the Plum Island Ecosystem LTER, Massachusetts, United States - Salt Marsh Sediment SW1602-70 ...
TTGACGTGTTCTGCCAGGCCTTCTCGAAGGGGGCCTTCTCTCCTTGTCGAACCAAAACAATCCTAACTTCAGCTTTTTGTAGTTGGGTTGGAATATTCATAGCTCTGCCTCCTCAATCCCCTCAGCATGATGACTGCATATCTCTGACAGTATCCAGAACCCAAACTCAGAGTGCCACTCTACCAGGCAGCCGCATGGGAATGTTATCTCTGGCATGGTCCCCCCTTATTGAACCATAAGCATAAATCAACCCGAACAGCGGCTACGGCCTCGGCGCGGGTTCGGCAAACACAACTCGGCAAATCATACATGCAACATTCGCCTCCCATTCGATCGAACCCCATAAAACCTTTGTTTTTTCTCGGTCACGACAGCAACATCGGTGAATTTCATGAGTCGCCGAAGCCGCCTGTATATAGCAAACCTGGATTCACCGGTGATAGCGGCCAGGGTCTCTGCGCTTCGGGGACCCGCAAGAAGCAACTGATATATTACATCTTCCAACTCAGGCACGACGTTGTGTTTATGGTCTGTCAAATTCATGTTTCTTCACCCATGACCCTGGGGCCTTGAGCCTCAGGGCTTAACTTTCATTGAGCCGCTCATGCAATTCTAAAATTTTCTTCAACCATCTAGGGTTTGAATCTTCCATCTTCACCACGCTTATACCGGTGGATATGTAGCTTTCCCGTTTTAGGATGCTTTCTTGCCATCTCTAACATCACGCATCTCCTACCTCTATATATTGGACCTGAAGTCCCTAGGGACTTTTCGGTCATGCCGTGAACCTATGCTTTATTATTGGTGGAACCGTGGTACCAAGGTTTTGGTCATCCATCACAGCTATGCTTTAATAAGGGTGAAAAGTGCCATGGCACTTTTCGGTTCGGCAATAGCACACACCAACCGTCAAATCTGACGGATAGTTGATTGCTTTATTATTTGGTGGAACCTTCTCATGAGAAGGTTTCGGTCATCCATCACAGCTATGCTTTAATTAGGGCGAAAAGTGCTATAGCACTTTTCGGTCCGTCAAACGCCGTTAACTGTAACGTCTATGGGTATATAGAACCTGAAGTTCTGCAGAACTTTTCGGTCAATAAATAGAATTAGTCCTCTTTCTCAGGAAGAAGAACTATGCGCCCCTTGTTGTCCAGAATCATGCCTATTTCCTGGTGGGGCTTCCACCCCAGGGCCCGGACCAGCTTGGCCGGGATGGTCAGGGAATAGACCCCGCTTTTCATAAGCTGCAATTTGCTCAGAATATCACCTATATAGAATCTACATGGATAACTTTATAAAGCTTAATGTCATCTATCCATAGGTTTATCATAGAATAACCTTATACCGACAGCAAGAAGGGTATAGACAACCAAAGAGGTTTGTTCAAAGCCTCGGCCTCGCTGAGGAGGTCCTCGACAGCTGTCTCGATTGTCTGCTTCATGTCCCAGGGGCACCCTCCGGGGGACCTGAGGGTCCTGATTATATCGACTATATCGGCAAAGCTGTTACCTGAATCCGGGGGCTCCCTTCCGGTCATAAGAGAAAGATGGCAGTGGAGATTAATAAATGATGTCATCGGGAATCTGTCAGTAAAGATACCCCAGTGTCAGGACGGCCTCCATGGGCTGGAACATGTAGTCAGCCCTGGATGTGTCATCAGGGACCATGTACATTGAAGCGGCCGCTCTTTCGATGCTCATGTCATCGTCTGTTATGGTCCTGGTGTGTTCTGATGACCAGAGAATGAGCGATGCAAGGAGTATCCCCCAGTCATCCTGGGCCGGGGATTCCCTGGAGAGCCAGGCTGTCCTTCCCAGGCCGCGCGAGACGCCGCGCGTGGCTATGCAGGCTGGACGGCCGTTCGCTGCCTTGAGTACTGTCATACCCTGGGGGTCAGGCATCTTCTGGGCAGGGTCGCTGGAAAAGTCATCGAATGTGCGGGTTGTATTGTATCTGTCCCCTGTCCCGTTGGGTGTGTGAGAGAAATACTTCGGTATGCGGTAGTAGTCGGGGTTTTCTGCCAGCGCCTCGAGGTCAAAGCTGACAATGCCGCTTCCCTGTCTTGCGGAGCTGTCAACGGAAAAGTAATAATTGAGGACAGTCCCGTAATCGGTGAAGTCCTGGCTGACCAGGTCCCTGACCAGGATGAAGCCCCTGTCTGCCGAGAGGTAGTTGACAACACCCGTATCCATTCCCGTGAGAGGCTGGCTGCTGACCATGACATCAAAGATGTTGTTTATTGACGAGGACTCTGTTACAGTGAATCCCGTTTCCATGCCATTGAAGCTCAGAGTTCCTGACCAGGGCAGCGCCCCGGTCAGCCAGCTGCAGAAGCTTCGGCAATCAGCGCTTCCATCACACAGGCAGCCGACTGATACCGATTCCTTGGGCGCGCCGGAAAGCTCCAGCCTGTGCCTCACATTGGTCCTGTTGAATGCGTCCCTGACAAAATCCGCAATACCTTCCTCATATGACCATTCAATGCTTGACTCCCTGATGGAGTACAGGATGTCCCTGCCCTGAACCATGAGGCGGGACTTTCCCCAGTCAAGCTCAGTGCTGGACATTGAAGACATCTGGAATATCATCACAAACATGACAAGGGTTATTATGACAATCTCTATGATGTGGAAAAGGCCTTTCATTTTGGGCATGTTAAAGAATTTGTCTTGGGGATTAAAATAAGTCTTCTGGATTGTAGGCAGGTTGGCATGCTAGCCCTTGAGCGTGCCGGCCTTGGCGGCCGAGAGGACGGCCTTCGGGTCCCTGTAGTAGTCCGAGACTATCCTTCCCACGGCATTGATGTCATTGATGTTCTTCTTGGCCATGCAGTTCAGGATTTTCTTCTTCTCTGAAAGGTCGTCCTCGATGTCCTTCTCGGTCATGCCTGTATAGAGCTTGATGTCAGTCATGGCCCTGTATGATTTTGCAAGGGGAATCACCTTGTCCTCGGCAGCTACCCACTGGTATATGGTGTTGAGATCGATTTTCATCTCCCTGAGGCCGGAGCTGGGGATCAGCTCGGTGAGTTGGAGCACCCTCCTCACATTCTTCCTCCTGTCCCTGTGCATTACAGCCACTAGCTGGAGGCCACCCAGAAGGGCAATGGGTATGTCTATGGGCGGGTTGACCAGCCTTCTGAAGGCCTCCTCTGCGGTGTTGGCGTGGAGGGTGGAGTAGACAGAGTGGCCTGTGTTGATTGCCTCGAAGAGGACCGAGGCCTCCCTGCTCCGCCTGATTTCTCCCACTATTATCCTGTCGGGCCGCATCCTCAGGGAGTTTATCATGATGTGAAGCATGGTAATCTCACCCTTCCCCTCGGGATTGGGGGGCCTTGTGGTGAGGGGAATCCAGTGGAGGAAGTCGGGGAGCTGTATCTCCCTGGTGTCCTCTATGGAGAGTATCCTGTGGTTGGGCGGGATGAAGCAGGTAAGGGCATTGAGGAGTGAGGTCTTTCCGGATGCCGTGCCCCCGGCAATGACTATGTTCAGCTCGTACTGGATGGCCAGCCAGAGGAATACCGCCATATCCAGGGAGAGGGTCTTCTGCTGGATGAAATCGGTTATGGTCCAGGGCCTCCTGGCGAACTTCCTTATGGTCAGTGTGTTCCCTGCCGAGGATATCGGGAACAGGGTCGCGTTTGTCCTGTCGCCTGTGGGAAGATAGGCATCCATGAGGGGATTGAGGTTGGTTATCTGCTCCCCCACACGCCTTCCTATGGATGCCGCGTAGTTGTATATCTGGTTCTCATTGGAAATCAGTATGTTGGTCTTGAGCCACCCCAGCTTTATGTGGTAGACCCAGACAGGATCCCTGGAACTGTTGACAACCACCTCCTCGAGGTTCCTGTCATGGAGCAGGAACTCTATTATCCCGAGGCCGAGGGACTGCTGGATGAGGAGACCCACGATGGTCTGGTATTCACTGAGTTTGAGGCCAGGGAACTCCCCCTTCAGGATCTCCATGGCCTTGTCCGAGAACCTCTCCCTCATAAGATTCATCTCCTCGGGGTTGATTATCTCAGCGGGCCTGAGGTCGAGTTGGTCCAAGAGCCGCTCCCTGATGGAATCCATGGTTGCCTCTGTCGCGTCCTTGACTATGGGGATTATGATTTCATATATGGGCACATAATCCACAGGGCTGGAATATATCCTTATGTTGGCCTGGACATTGTTGGCAACAAGTTTGTAGCTGTCGTGGGACTTCTCTGCCTTTTCTGCCATGTATAGATTATAATCCATTGTGCTTTAAATAAAATTGGTTGTTCCCGGGTGGATCGGAATTCCTTTAAAATACTTACCCCCCATATTAAATGGCCAGTGTAACTGGCAGGCAAGGCGAAGAGGGGTTCTGTGTTTTCCATTGAGGCCATGGTTGAGAAGATATGTGAGCACGCCAAGCTCGAGCCCGAGAAGGTCAGGCAGCTCATATCAGAGAAGCAGGAGGAGCTCTCGGGCCTGGTATCCGAGGAGGGGGCTGCCTACATCGTGGCCAGGGAGATGGGCCTCAATATGATAAGGGAGACCAAGAAGCAGCTCAAGGTGAAGAGCCTCGTGTCCGGCCTCAGAAGCGTTGACCTGGTAGCCCGCGTGGCCAGGATATTCGAGGAGAGGCAGTTCGAGAGAGAGGGAAAAAAGGGCTCTGTTGTCAATGTCCTTCTGGGAGATGAGACAGGCCTCGTCAGGATGTCCCTCTGGAATGAGGAGACCGGCCTCGTCAAGGAAGGCAAGCTCAGGGAGGGCGACACCGTCAAGGTATCCGGGGGCTGGGTCAAGAGCGATAACAGGGACAGCCCGGAGCTGAGGATTGGCCGCGGGACAATAGAGAAGGTGAGCCAGGTTGTGGAGCTCCCCGACACGAAGCAGCTCGAGCAGGACTTCCAGGCAACCAAGAGCATGCCTGTCGGGGATTTCAAGGAGGGCGGACAGTATGAAACACGGGCCGCCCTTATTCAGGTCTTCCGAAGGAACCCCTTCTTCGGGATATGCCCCGAATGCGAGTCCAGGGTGAAGGAGAAGGAAGGTAAGTGGCTCTGTGACGAGCACGGGGAGGTCAAGCCGAAACAGGCCCTGGTTCTATCTGGGATAATCGATGACGGGACAGGCAATATCAGGGCTGTCTTCTTCAGGGAGCTTGCGGAGAGGGTTTTCGGCAAGAGCACAGCAGAGCTCAGGGAGCTCGCGGACAATGCCACTGACAGCATGAGCATATTTGACGATGTCCAGGGGTTTGGGGGGGAGTTCGTGTTCAGGGGCCGGGTCAAGAGGAATTCCTTTACCGAGAACCTGGAGTTCATGGTCAGCAGCATAGAGGATATCGATGTGAAGGGAGAGGCAGAGAAGCTACTCAAGGAGCTTGAATGAGCCGGCTTAATCGGAATGAAGCGGCATGGATTACCCCCTCTTTCTGAAAACCGATAAGAACAATAAAGAAGCCATGAAGGCAATGGCAGCAAAGCTGAACATTCCCTGGACCCCGACAAGGTCGGCAGTTATCCCGAGAATCAGGATGATGGCCGCACTGAACAATTCCTTTGAAAGGTTTGAGATTGAGAGTACTGCAGTGCGGTTGGCAGACCTGATGCTCCTGTTCATTCTGTCCTCAAGGGTTATCCTGTTTAATCCCTCTGCAAACTTCATCAGCAATACCGAGAGGATGATTATTGCACCGAACCCATGGGAAAATCCCAGGAAGCTGGCCAGTATTATCCCCGAGCCGAGGAGCAGCAGGTGCTTGAACTTTAGGAATCCTTCAAGCCTGTGCGTGAACTCTCCCCCCAGTCCCATAATGGCCCTCATCAGGGCATATATCACACCGAAATAGATGACCTCCAGTCCTGATATCAGAAGGAGCGGCTGGATGAACTGGGAACCCATCCAGACGAATGCGGCAGTGACGGTGCTCAGCAGCAGGGCAGAGAAGAGCTGCTTGTTCAGTGAAATCTCCCTGAAGGATTCCATCAGTCTTTTGTTGTAGGAGGAGTTCCTTGCTCCTTTAACCGGCGGCTCGATGAAGAGGAGTGCCGTTATCAGTGAGCCCGTGAAGAACAGGATTCCTATAAGGAAGGGGAGTTTGGGGTCGATGACATAGACAAGGGGAATCAGCAGCAGTATAACCGCGTTAACGGAGTGGGAATAGAGCAGCTGCCTGCCGTTGAATTTCTTGAACTCGGATGCCCTTCCGAGCCTCAAGAGCGTATCATAGAGGAGGGCGTTCCTCGTGCCTGAGATGAATGCCCCCGACAGCCCGTAAACAAAACTTGCAACAAGAAAATATTCAAAGGTGTTCCCGATATAGTAAAGGAACATGGTCAGTGCACCCAAAAGCGAGGCTATAATCAATGATATCTTCTTGCCATGCAGGTCTGTAAATATCCCTCCATGGATCTCCGTGCTCAAGGTCGTAACAGACATGGCCGCGGCCAGTATGCCGATCTGGGTGAAATTGAGGTTGTTCAGGAGAAAGTAGAGAATAATTATAGGCATCGAGACTCTCTTGATTAATATGCTGTAGATGTAAAGCAGGGGGATGTTCCTGTGGTAACTGGGTTCCATGATAGAAGATAACGCTGCCGCTTATATAAATCAGAACCCCCCAATAAAATATGCGTAAGAGCATTGCCAATGTCATTCAAAAGCGGCATGCAGCTGCATAACGGAATAACGGAAATGTCCTATCCATACCCTTAAAAAGGTCCGGGATAAGAATCAATCAGCATATGCAGTCCCAGAGGGACTGACCCGTCATCTATTGGAAGGCGAAGGATATGTTGACAGAGACCATGTTCACGCTCGGAAGGAGGTACGCCCTCGCAGGCAGGGAGGAGCAGGACAGGATAGTAAGGGACGCCCTGGGAAGGATGAACCACTGGATGAAGAGGGAGGGCGATGATATGCTCATGCTGTTCTCATGCTTCATAGAGGGCACAAGGAGCGCTGAGTGTGATGAGTGCATGCTGACTCCATAGGAGTCAGAGGGTGATGGTGTGTTTGCTGACTCCATAGGAGTCAGAGGGTGATGGTGTGCGCGCTGGCCCTTTAGGGGCCTGGCATGCTGACCCAATAAGGTGATATGATGTCTGATGAGATAGAGAAGCTTGCGGGGGTGGGGGAGAAGACAGCAGAGAAGCTCAAGGAGTCTGGTTATAATGATTTCATGTCCATTGCCGCTGCCTCGGCAGGGGAGCTCGTCTCCTCGGTCGGTGTGGGCGAGGACACCGCAAACAGGATTATAGCCTCTGCAAGGGATGCCCTTGACATGGGATTCGAGCCGGCGACCCAGGTTCTCAAGAAGAGGGAGAACATAGGCAAGATAACCACGGGCTCAAAAACCCTTGATGCCCTTATCGGGGGCGGTGTGGAAACCCAGGCCATAACCGAGACCCATGGGGCCTTCGGAAGCGGAAAGTCCCAGATTGCGCACCAGCTGGCTGTGAATGTCCAGCTCCCCAAGGACAAGGGGGGCCTGGGGGCCAAGGCAATATTCATCGATACAGAGGCTACCTTTCGCGCCGAGCGCATAATGGAGATGGCCAAGGGCCTGGGGCTTGACCCCAAGAAGGTCCTGGAGAACATCCTCGTGGCCAGGGCCTATAACAGCGACCACCAGGTCCTGCTGGCAGAGAAGACCGAGGAGCACCTCAAACAGAACAATGTCAAGATAATAATCATTGACTCCCTGACAAGCTCCTTTAGGAGCGACTACACCGGGAGGGGGACCCTGGCGAACAGGCAGCAGAAGCTTAACAGGCACCTTCACACCCTTCAGAGGCTGGCCGATGTGTACAATACAGCGATTTATGTGACCAACCAGGTCATGTCCAGGCCTGACATACTCTTCGGGGACCCCACAGTTCCCATAGGGGGCCACATTCTGGGCCACCAGGCCACCTTCAGGGTATACCTCAGGAAGAGCAAGGGGGAGAAGAGGATAGCCAAGCTTATCGACTCCCCGTGCCTCCCGGAGGGCGAGACCGTGTTCAAGGTCCTGGTGGACGGCATAAGGGATGACTGAACAGAACCCTGGGATATAATCCCGCCTGTTCTAAGAAAGGGATTTCGCATGCTACCAGAATCACTTTGCAATGTCTTCAGAGTCTTTCAGAGATGTGTTTTTTACAGGCCTGACCTTGACCCCCAGGCTCTCGAGCGTGACCTTGAACTTCTCCAGTGCTGTATGGATGTCCTCAACCCTTCTCGCTCCTGTGCAAATGATCTTTCCCGACCCGAACAGCAGGAAAGCTGCCTTGGGGTCCCTTAACCTGTAGACAAGTCCAGGAAACGATTCTGGCTCGTATTCAGAGTTCTCCAGCTCAAAAGCCAGCCGCTCGAGATTCAACTTGTTCTTGGCGTATATCTGGGTTGATGCAACTATGTTCTCGATTCTTACCTCGAACTCCCTGGGGAGGTCCACTTCTATCTCCCTTATCCTGTCAACGACCTTATGCATGGCCTCCTTGGCCAGCTTGATGTTCCTCGCACCTGTGCATACTATCTTGCCAGAAGAGAATATGAGCGTGGCCACCCTCGGGCTCTTGATCCTGTAGACAACGCCAGGAAACCGCTCTGGCTCGTACTCCACATCCTCGAGCTTCTCAATAATCTTTGTGAGTGAGATATCCTTCCCAAGACTAGCAAAAGCAACTACGTTCTCAACCTTAATTTCGAATATCGATATTAAAACCACCATATGATTGGATGTGTAAAACAGATTCCACCAGCAACGCCGCAGCGCCTCATGTGTTTAATCACTTGGTTAATATTGTTCTTGCATCAATAAATACTCCAAGCAACAAAGATATGGAAATTCGCTTACCCCACTTTTCTATTGGTGCCTGAAACTGGCGGAAATAGTGAACATATCACTGTTTTTCCATCACCTTCCTGATTTTAGGTGATTCAGGTGCCTTGTCCTTTCCTTGAGGAATTCGCTGATATCCAGCCCGTGCTTCTGTATCAGGGTTGAGGCGTGGTGCCCTCCCAAAAAGTACGGCATTATAACATACGTGGCCCCGCTCTCATACAGTTTCAGTGCTTCCCCGCTGTGGTGAGATACTATGATTATAATTACTTCCTTGTTCGTCTTCCTGATTTTCTTTGTCAGCAGCAGGTTGGTCTCGGTGTCAGGGACTGTCGATATTATCATCCCTGCCCTGGAGAAATCCAGCTCGTTCAGCATCTCTGTATCGTTCGCATCGCCATACCTGCAATCGTATCCTTCCCTCGCGAGTCTTGTGATCTTATCAGGATCGTAGTCGATAATCAGGAACTTCTTCCCAAGATTCTTGATTGATTTGAGCAGGCTGAGGCCTACCTCGTCATACCCAAACAGTATAATATCATAGTGCCTCCCCCGGTGATATATATGCTCGTCAACCTTTTTCCCTCTTCTCTCAAAGACACCCAGATACCTGGAGATGTGGGGATACAGCCTGTTGGCATGCATTATCATATACGTGGAGCCGAGAATCGTTATCAGTCCGGTTGCCGTCACAACTGACAGTATCTCATTTGAAACATGACCAACCTTTACCCCAAGGGCAACAAGTATGAGCGAGAACTCGCTTATCTGTGCCACGGTGAGGCCTGCCAGAAACCCGTTCCTTTTTGTATATTTCATCAGGCCCATCAGAATCATTACAATTAGCGGGTTTCCCACAAGAATAAATATCGAGAATACTGCAATCGGCAGCAGCGATTCCGTGATATTCATGAAGACCATCTGCGAGCCGAGCAGCACGAAGAAGAACAGGATAAAAAAATCCCTGAGTATATTCATTTTTAATTTTATCTCATAGTGGTACGGTGAGGCTGACAGCATTATACCAGCAAGCAGCGCCCCGATTTCTATTGAAAATCCCAGATAGCCGAATACTACTGACAGAAACAGCAGCCACCCTATGGAAAACAGCAATAATAATTCCTGGGACTTTGCCATGGTTTCGGTAATCCTCGGCAGGGCAAATATCCCGAAAAGTGCAATAAACGACAGCAGGCCTGCCCCGATAAGTATGGTCTCCGCGTTAAGGGACATGACATCAAAACCGCCGGTCGATGACGATATCAGCATTAGAATCAGCACCGCAATTATGTCCTGCACAATAAGGAAGCCCACAGATATCCTTCCGTAGAGGACCTGCAGGTCGCCCTTGTCTGAAAGCAGCTTTACAATTATGATTGTGCTGCTGAATGTCAGCGCTATAGCGATATACAGTGATGCAATGTCAGAGAACCCCAGTAACTTTGCAATAAAGAATCCTATGAACGTGGTGAACAGAACCTGGCCTATTCCTGTTATTAAGGAGACCTTTCCAACGCTTTTCAGCACTCTTGGGTTCAGGCTGAGTCCTGCAACGAACAGCAGGAACACAATCCCGAAATGGGAGAGGGCTGCTACCGTGTCAGCGGACTTGACTATGTTCAGCAAAAGGGGACCTGCAAGAATGCCTGTGATTATGTAACCGATTATCAGGGGCTGCTTGAGAAGCCTCAGTGTTCCGGAAATGATGACTGCAAGAATGATTACCGTGCTTAGCTCAATGAATATGCTCTCTACCATTCGATTCCGCCTATTTCTTTGACTTCATCAGGCCATAGACCAGCTCGAATGCATCAAGCTCGCCGATCAGTTTGCCGTTTTCGCAGACAGGGATATCCTGGATCTTGAAAACCTTGGCGGTTCTCAATGCATCTTCCAGTTCATCGTCCGGCATTATGATTTCAGGCTGAATCATCACGTCTTTTGCCGTTCTTATACTATCCCTTTCCAGGAAAAATAGAATCTTGTTCGGGGTAATGTCCGGCCTTACGGACGTGAATATCTCGCTGGCTGTTATCACCCCAATCAGGTCGTTGGATTCATCAACTACATACACATTCCTCCTTTGCTTGCTCTTCATAAAAATGTCTATTACTTCCTCTATTGGCGTATCTGGATTGACTGTGTCCACACTGCCTGAAAATTTTTTATATACGTCCCTTACCTTCATCCCGGTTCCCCTCCTGGATGGCTGCTTAATATTATGTGTGCCAGATGATATATAAGTTTAGGAACCTTTCTTGCCTGATATACAGAGTGCATGGTTTTGGGGGTATAATCCCGGCCTGTTATGGCTATAGTAAATAGCCTCAAACTTTGGTAGGAAGGCTATTTGCTAGGTTGTGAAAAACCTATTTTAATGACCATTTTTGAGGTTTTTCACTATATTTATTACACCCCGGCCGCAATTATATAACAGGTTGCCATGGCGTCTCCCCTCTTGCTGGACATAGGTCTTATTATCCTGATAGCCACGCTTCTGGCCTATTTCGCCAGGATTCTTAGGCAGCCGCTTCTCGTTGCCTATGTGGTTGCAGGAGTGATTATAGGGCCCATGGGCCTCGGGGTTATCACAAACCCTGAGGATATCAACACCCTGGCAGAGCTGGGTATTGCCTTCCTGCTCTTCACTGTGGGGCTCGAGATAGACTTCAAGAGGCTCAGGAGCGTGGGGCCTGCCTCGCTGGTTGGCGCCCTCATCCAGATGGGTGCTACATTTGCCCTGGGTTTCGGGATAGCCATCCTTATGGGGCTGGAACCTCTAATAGGGGTCTATCTGGGGCTGCTCATGGCCTTCAGCAGCACCATGATAGTGGCAAAGCTGCTGGTTGACAGGAACGAGATAAAGACCCTCCACGGAAGGATAATGATAGGAGTTCTTCTGATACAGGACCTCTTGGTAATAGTTGTTTTACCCCTTATGGGCAATGTCGGGACGGTTTTCTCTCTGGAAGTCGCTGTAATGATAATATTCAGGGGCCTCGGGCTCTTCTCCATAGCAGTGGTCCTGAACCGGTATGTGTTCAAGAGGCTTCTTGACTATGCAGCCAGGTCTCATGAGATACTTTTCCTTACTGCAGTGGCTGTCTGCTTTGCCTTCATAGGGCTGGCAGTTGCGCTGGATTTTCCCATAGCCATTGGGGCATTTATTGGGGGGATTGCCCTGGCACAGTTCCCCTACAATATGGAGATATTCGGGGAGATGCACAGTCTCAGGGACTTCTTCTCGGTGATATTCTTTGCCAGCCTGGGTATGCTGCTCAGGCCGGTGGATATATTGGGCATGTTCCCGCTTTTTATTTCCCTGCTTCTTGTTACTGTACTGATAAAGCCGCTCATCCTTTCCCTGATATACCTCTTCATGGGCTACGGCGGCAGAACAGCCTCTGTGATAGGCCTTGGAATGGGCCAGGCGAGCGAGTTTTCTCTCCTATTGGCCTTCCAGGGACTTGCCCTCATGCATTTTGGTGTACTTAGTGGAGCATTCCTGGATGTATTTTCTGTTATGGTAAGCGTGGTTATTTTCTCCATGATTCTTACGCCGTATCTCATGAATGCCAGGAACAGGATATACAATGTCTTCTCAAAGAGGTTTAAGGTACCCTTTGCTGACGGGCTGGGAACCCCGCACCATGTCAAGAAGCTTGAGAAACACCCTGAAAGCAGGCTTAGCAACCACATCGTGGTGTTCGGGTGCGATGTGATGGGTGGGAAGATTGTGGATTATCTGATTGAAAGGAAAAAGAAACTGATCGTTGCAGAGCACAACCCAGAGGTCATAAAGGAGCTTAGCGAAAAGGGTGTATATACCATGTATGGTGATGCTGACAATGAGGACCTGCTCTCTGCTTTAGGGCTCTACAAGGCAAGGCTTGCAATAGTAACAATACCCGATGTGGAGATATCTGGGTTCGTGATTGGAAAGGCCAAGAGGTTCAATCCGGGGATAAAGATATTCGCAAGGGCGCACTCAGAGGATGAGGCCGAGGCGCTCTACAGGGCAGGGGCAGACTTCGTAGTCGTTCCGGACTTTGTCTCGGGCGGCACGCTGATAAGGAAGATAGAGCACTTCCTCTCGGGCGGTAGAAGCAACAGGATGTTCAGGCACCTCAACGGGAGAAGATAGAGGAACCCGTATTCTTTGCTCAGAGAAGAGAAAAAATAAGAATGGTTTAAAGGATGTCCTTCTCAGAGACAATCACGAAGTCGCCCACAGACCTCACCGCAGAGAACGGGACCAGCAACCTGTTCTTCTCGTCATTCTGCAGGTTCAGGTTTGATGTGTGGGACGTGGTCTCGGAGAGGGCAAGGTTTATGAGCTCGCCTGACTCTGTTATGTAGTCTATGTCTCCTATAACGCCGAACTTCTTTCCGGTCTCCTCGGATATAAGGACCTTTCCAATCAGTTCCTTGCTCTTAACTCTCTCTTCCATGAAAACCCTCCTGTTGAATCAAATGGATGCAAGTATGACATGCTTGGTATAGCATAATTGTAACTAAGGTATTTAAGTTTATGTGATTCAGGCCTCGACCATGAGTGTCTGGAACTTGGAGGACACGACATACTTGTAGGTCTTACCTATCCTCTTCCTCTCGATAAGGCCGTCCTTCATGAGCCTTCTGAGGAGGTTGTTCACGGAGCGGATTGCATTGTCCCTGTTCTTGTATTCCTCGATGTCGAGGGCATCTATAATCTCGGACGGCGTCATCTTCCCCTCCCTAGAGAGGGTATCGAGTATAAGCCTCTGCCTCTCGGGCAGGGTGTCCAGGACCTCTATCGAGAGCCTCTGCTCTGGCTGGTGGGTCTCTTTTATGAAGTCGGTGTCTATGGTGGAGATGTTCTTCTCAATGGCCTGCTTCACAAGCTCATCGCACACCCTCAGGATCTCCCTGGGGAACCCCCCGGTCCTCTGGTAGACGTAATCGAGCGTCCCTGACGTGAAGGGCTTGATGTCATCACCCCCCGTGTGGGTTATCCTCTTCTTTACAAGCTCCCTCGTCTCTGACCTCGTGAGCGTGGTGAGCTCTACCCTGGTACCAACCCTCCTCAGGAAGCTCTCAAGGCTTGACTTCAGGGTGTTTTCAAAGACAGGCAGGGCTGCCATTACGATGTAGAGGTTCTGTATGTGGTCTGTAAGGGCCCGCAGCCACTCCATGCTCTCCACAGAGGATTCCTGGCACTCGTCTATTAACAGAAGGACCTTCTTCCCGGAAAGCCTGTTGTTCACAACCTCACTGAGGTTGTATACGCTCACGCCGTTCCCCCTTGAGAATATCGATTTCAGTATACCTGACCTGGTGAAGTCATGAAAGACAGAGACCCAGTCCATATGGTCCCTGGGCGGCTTCGGGAGATAAATCACGTGGTCGAATTCGCTGCTAAGCCTGTTTATGATGGATTTTATCAGGGTTGTCTTGCCAGAGCCCGTGGGTCCGAGAACCAGGGAAAACTTGTTTCCGCTCTGGAGGCCGTCGACAAGGGATTCTGTCTCCCTCCCGTAGCCTACAAAGAGCTCGGGCAGTATCTGGAATACAAAGGGGTTGGATTCCCAGCTGAAAAGCCTTTCTATGCTTTCTGAATACATTAATATCACTTTTCTTCACATGAAGATATGAAGTTGTGTAACAAGGTATCTTTTGTGGTTTAGACTTAAAAGCTTTTCGTGCCCGCAGGCCCTGCCATGTGTATATAAATCAGGAATCCAAGTGATTGTTATGAGGATGTTTGTAGCAATCGATATGAGCAGGGATATAATAGACAGGTGCATGGAGGTAGTATCCTCCCTGGCTGAGTGCGGGGCTGACCTCAGGACTGTAAGGCCCGAGAACCTTCACATGACCATCAAGTTCCTCGGTGAAGTTCGTGAAGAAGACTCAGTCAGTGTCTGCAAGTCAATAGAAAGGGTTTCAGGGGAATTCAAGCCGTTCAGGCTGTCTCTGTCAGGCCTTGGGCAGTTCGGAAAGAGGGGCTCCCCCAAGGTGGTATGGGCAGGGGTTTCAACTGGCAGTGATGCTGTTTACAATATCTCCCTAGCCTTGGAGAAGGGGATGTCTCATATAAGAAGAGATGACAAGGAGCCAAGCCCCCACCTTACCTTGGCAAGGGTCAGGTCGCCGAGGTTCTCTAATAAGCTTACCGAAACAATCAAGCACCTCGGTGATGTGAAGTTGGGTGAACTTGAAGTGAAGGAGATAAAACTCAAGCAGAGTTTCTTGGAGCCGGAGGGGCCGATATATAGTGATTTCAGGACCTTTGAACTGGGCCATAAACCCGTGTGAAGCAGGGAGTGATGCGCATGAAGGAGAGCGCCCTTATAAGGATTTGCCTTCTTGGCTCGATTGCAGGCATAATCACACTGTATTTCATATCCTTTATGATGGTGGCCGAGGAGCTCGGTGCAGGGGAGATAACCCAGGGATACATCGGAAGGAAGGTGAAGCTTTCAGGAGTTGTGGAAGGGCTTCGCGAGCACATGAGCGGCCACATCTTCTTTGGGATAAGGGACGAGACAGGCAGCGTGGACGTCGTCATCTGGGAGGACAAGGCCGAGCAGCTCATGCTCTCCGGTATGAACCTCAGCAGGCTTCAGGATGGTGTGGGTATTGATGTAACAGGAAGGGTGGAGCGCTACAAGGGAAACCTTCAGGTTGTGCTATAGTTCTGCATGTTTTTCGTACACTCTTTTGAGAAATTGGGTTTGCGCATCAAGCGCTATTTAGAAGTGTTTATGCGCGTTCTTCACAGCCTCGGTGACCAGCTTCACGGTATCCTCTATGTCCTTCATGTCCACGACCTCGCAGGTGCTGTGAATGTTCCTTGTTGTCACGAATACGCCGCCGGATGGTATGCCCTCCCTTATCATAGGTATGGCTGAGGAGTCGGCTGCCCCGCCTGACATGACCTCGTACTGGAGGCTGACCCTGGCCTTCCTTGCGGAATCCTGGAGCCACTTCTTCACGGCAGGGTTCATGAAGGTTATGGCATCCTTTATTCCCAGGGCGGGGCCCTTACCCAGCTCCAGGCAGGCCTCTGAGGGCTTTACCTCAGGGACATCGCCAGCTATGGAGGTGTCCAGGGCGAGGGCAACATCGGGATTGATTCCAAAGGTTGCACCCCTCACGCCTATAAGCCCGACCTCCTCCTGGACTGTTCCCACCGCGTAGAGGGTTCCCTTGAATCCCTTGAGCCTCTTGACAGCCTCCACAAGAACAGTGCAGCCCACCCGGTTGTCAAATCCCGGGCCGGTAACCCTTGTTCCAATCATCTTGTTGAAATCGGCAACCCGGGTAGCGAAGTCCCCGACAGAGATTCCCGCCTTCTCAGCATCCTTCTGGTCCTTGGCTCCCACATCTATGAACATGTCTTTGAGCTTAACCGGTACCTTCAACTCCTCCTGTTCCATGAGATGGGGCGGCTTGGAACCCACCACGCCTATGACAGGCCCCATGGAGCCGTGTATCTTCACCTTGGTTGTGGGAAGGGTCCTGTTGTCCCACCCGCCTATGGTATCGAAGCGGAGGAATCCCCTCTTGTCTATGTGCTTGACCATCAGGCCAAGCTCGTCCATGTGTGCGGCAAGCATGACCTTGGGCGAGCCCTTTCCCTTCCTGGCTATGAGGTTGCCTATCTTGTCTGTCCTTATCTCATCCACATGGGGTTTGAGCTCCCTGGCCATCACGTCCCGTATTGTCTTTTCAAAACCCGAGATGGATTCGGCATCGACAAAGCTCTTGAGCGTCTTCTCCATAACAGAATCACCTTATTTACCCTTAATAATTGGTTTACGTGGTTTATATTTATTTTGCAGGTCCAATACTTCTTCATGACCAGGAAAAGGGTTAAGGGTGCCGGGAAGGCCCGCATATCGAGCTATGACATTGTCGGCGATATTGCCATAATAGAGGTTCCCAAGGGCTCAGAGATTGCCCTTAAGGACGCTGCCGGCGAGATTGTGAAGACCCATCCCAGGATAAAGACCGTCCTAGCCAAGAAGGGTGAGAGGTCAGGGGAGTTCAGGCTCAGGTCCTTCAGGAAGGTCATGGGAAGGGAGACCGAGACCGTTCACAGGGAGCACGGCTTCAGGTTCAGGCTGGACCCCACCAGGGTCTATTTCTCTCCGAGGGAGGTCACAGAGAGGGAGAGGATTGCAGGCATGGTAAGCCCCGGGGAGACTGTCATGGTATTGTTTGCCGGGGCAGGGCCCTTTGGGATTATCATAGCAGGGAAGCAGCCCTGGGTCGGCAAGGTTTATCAGGTGGAGATAAATCCCCGGGGATTTGATTACATGAAGCAGAACATAGCCATGAACAAGCTCAGCCACCTTGTTGTCCCTCTTCTGGGGGACGCTAGGAAGGTCTGCCGGAGATATGAAGGCCTTTGCGACAGGGTGGTCATGCCCCTGCCCAGGGAGGGCCACAGGTTCCTGGGTCTGGCCATCAGGTGCCTGAAGAGCAGGGGCTTCATACACTTCTATTCCGTGGGCAGGCACATGAAGAATTCCCGGGGGATTAAGGCCGAGGAGGAAATCTTCGGTGAAAGTGTCGAGAGGCTGGAGAGGGCCGCAGGGAGGCTGGGAAGGAAGGTAAGTGTCCTGGCCAGGAGAAGGGTCCTGCCGTACGGGCCAGGGGCATGGAAGATATGCATCGATGCAGAGGTGAAAGCGCGTGCGGCTGCCAGGGACAATCAGGCCGTGAACAAGAGGAAGGTGAATGTATGAAGTTGGCTGCCCTTTTTTCCGGGGGAAAGGATTCCTGCCTGGCCGTACAGAGGGCCCTTGAGAGGGGCTGGGCTGTAACAAAGCTGGTGTCAATAACAAGCAGGAACCCGGAATCCTACATGTTCCATTACCCCAACATACAGCTCACTGAGATGCAGGCCAGGGCCGCGGGGATAAGGCTTGTGAAGGGGGTCTCTGAAGGCGTGAAGGAAGAGGAGATTGAAGACCTGGAGGAGATCCTAAGGCCCCTCACCAGGGAGATATCTGGCATTGTCGTGGGGGCCCTTGCATCCAGGTACCAGAGGGATAGGATTGCATCCGTGTGCAGGAGGCTTGGCCTGTCAATGGAGGCCCCGCTATGGGGAGAGGACCCCGGGAGGCTTTGGAGAGAGGCCCTGAAGAAGGGATTCAGTATAATGATAGTGGGTGTGGCATGTGAAGGCCTGGGAAGGGAATGGCTGGGAAGGGTAATCGATTCCAGGGCCTTGAAGGAGCTTGAGAAATTGAGCAATAAGCATAGATTCCATCTTGCTGGTGAGGGAGGAGAGTTCGAGAGCCTTGTACTAGATGCTCCCTTCTTCAGGAAGAGGCTCGTTGTGAAGAAGGCGAAGAGTAAGTGGCAGGGAGACTCAGGCTATTACTGGGTCAAGGAGGCCGGACTGGTGGATAAGTAAATGCCCGTTTTTTAAATACAGCAATAAAATATTACACAAACCTTGGAAGGAGGGATAGAATGAAGAAGGTTTTCGATGAAGTCAGGAAGCAGACACTTACTCTGATGACAGCGGCTCTTGGTTTTGTGGCGGCCCTTGTGTGGAAGGATGCCATCACAGCATGGCTGAAGCCTTTATATGAGGACGCATCCGGACCCATGAACCTTACACTGGCGGCCCTTGGGGTGACTGTGTTGGTTGTGGCCATGGTAATGATACTGACGAGGCTTTTGTCTGGCAAGGAATCCTAGGGGAAGAATCCCTGCTATTATGCAGGAAGTCCGATAAGCTTGGTTACCGGTAAGAAAATTTGTAGAACTTACATAGAGTTAACAGGTTCCCGTTGAATCTGTGTTAGCAGACCGAAACAATTGCGTAGAGGGCGACCCCATAGGGGTCGAGTTTGGCTCGGCAGAAACCTTTCAGAAGATTTGATACTCTCTACGGTGGGTGAGCGGGCGGCTTAATTCTCAGTTACAATGTAAAAGTTTCCTGTTTTCTCACCTACATTTTCATTGTATCACCCCAATTGGGTAAAGATACTTATATATAAAAAATTTGTGCCGAGTAATATTACCGATAACGGACGGGATTCAACGAAGTTCTCGCTAACAGCTATCATGCCTAATACTATAAGCATAGCTATTAGTGCGAGAATTTGGGCAAAGTGCACGGATTGGATAGCTTTGCCGTTGCATCTGTGTTAGCTGACCCCCAGCAATATAACCGTAGGGCTCGAACGAAGTGAGAGAGTTGTTTCGATTAACCGCTATGAACCGTGATTACGAGGGCGCTAACGATATGCTTAAATATCCAGAAAATACTGCATAATAAGGTGATGACATGTTGCGAGCATTTGATATAGCAGTTAATGAAGAATTGATTAGAAATAAGAAGGTGTTTGTATCTCATTGTTTAAACCTGGGTATAGCTAGCCAGGGAAAGAACTTCGAGGAAGCGATAAAAAACATAAGGGATGCCATTAATCTGTATCTGGAAGAAAACCCGCATGAACAGCCAAAGAGGCTGCAAAGACTTCTCCCCCCAATAGCTACAAGGCTATTCCTATGAAACTTCCAATAGCATCGGCTACCAGAGTAATCAAAGCACTCACTTCAATAGGTTTCACGATTAGCAGGCAATCCGGTAGCCATGTAATCATGACTAAGCATGAAGATAATGAGAAGATCACTGTAGTAGTGCCAAAACATAATGAACTGGCAAAAGGCACGTTATTGAGCATTATTTCCCAGAGCGGGATGAGTAAAGAAGAATTTCTTAGACTGCTAGAGTAGACGCCCTCGTAATCTTCAACCAACTATTCGAAACAATTTCTGCTAACGGACGGGATTCAACGAAGTTTTCGCTCGCCGTTAATTGGTTACCCTTTTATATGCCATGGTAACTGTGCAAAATTTTGGGCAAAGTGAACCGATTGGATAGCTTTGCCGTTGAATCTGTGTTAGCAGACCGAAACAATTGCGTAGAGGGCGACCCCGAAGGGGCCGAGTCGTCCGAAGCCGCCGCCGAAAAACTTATAACAACTAACTGCAGTAATTTATCATGGATATCAATCTGAAACAATTAGCCAAATTCTTAGTAGCTGCAAAGAAACAAACATATGCAGGGGATGGAAAAGAAATCAAAGCACAAAGACCTGGTTTTAAAGAATTAGAATTTAAACAAGGAGACTGGTATTACAGGGACAGCTATGTTGGGTTTTTCTTCGCACCAGGACAAGAGATTGTCAGGTATAAAGGAAAACCTATATGGGCGATGGCGTATAGTGGAGGAATGAAACAAAAATATCACGGTAATACAAAATTCGCTATAGAAGTGTTTGATTTCTTGAAAAAAGCATTGAGCAGACTTGTTGTTGCAAGACCATTTAGAGGACCCAAAAGATTAAAGATAGGTAACTTCCTTTATGTTAATAATAGCAAAGGAAACATAAAGGATTTTAGCGGAGAGGAAAAAATATTTTACAAGAATAAGGAAGTTTTTCGGCAATATTATATCGGTGGATTAATTATATCAAACAAGGCGGCGTAGGACGATTTCCGATAACGTAAGCGATTAGGCGAAGTTTTCTCTACATGTTATTTGGTTTCCCATTTATGTGTGTAGTTAGCCGTGAGAAAATTTGGGGCAAATTCGACGTTTACTCTTGTCGAAATTTGCCCGCCTAATCCGTTGTTATACGCAGGCGCTTTCTAAGCGCCGTAGTGGAGGGCTCATCAACGATTATTCTGATTATTCTTAAAGAACCAATTATACACGCCATATGACCAACTAACTGCCATAGCAATACTTACTGCAAAAACTCCTATTTGCCCATTCAAGTATGATGTGATTAACCAAAATGGTTGTGATAACAAACCTGAAACAAATCCCCACCTGTTCTTCCGTGAAACCAGAACAACTGCTAAAATTGATAGCACAAAAACTCCGACTTGGGCAATCTCATCAAGCATATATTATGTTAATGAGAGTCATATATATTAAAACACGAGCCCTCCATTGCGTATAACGCAACAAGATTAGGCGAAGTCTTTGCTAACAGCTATTCTGTAGGAAATCTATACGCGCGGTTATCCGTGCAAAGATTTGGGGAAAGTGTGGAGATTACACAGCTTTCCCGCCTAATCTGTGTTATAGTAAACCAAATAAATAATCTCTACTTGGGTTTGGTTTGCTAGTTGTGCTCTCAACAATTAATAGTCAGGTTTATTATTTGGAGCACTATAAGTGACCGCATAGATTGGATAGAGGGCGACCGAGCGAAGCGAGGGAGAGTTGCAGACGCTCAAGATTCAACATTGGCACAGATAGCGTGTGCTGTGCAATTGGGAGAAAATTCAAGATCATGAAAAAATATGCATGTCCAACCTGGTCTCATAAGGTCGGTTATTGGACCACCATATTGAACACTAACATAAGTACTATCGGCTTTACATCCTCCTCCTATTATCTTTTTTCCTTGTGAGCATTGAGCAAAAATAGCAGAATATTCTCCAGATTTTACAGGTTTTATAGATTCTATGACCTCATAACCAGAAATTCCCGGAGGACCACGCTCTTGAAGAGGTCTGGTATAACTTAAAATCGCAATAAATAAGGCTATAACAGCAATTATAGCAATCACATAATTCAACAAATTTTTCATATTATATTATTATTGATATATAAATAAAAGGAGCGTCTGCAATTTCACTTAACGCAACAAGATTAGGCGAAGTTTTGTTTCACCGTTACTCTCTGAGAGATCTATATCGTATAGTTAACCTTAACAAAATTTGGGGCGCTAGCCAACGCTTGCTTGTTGAGCTGCGCCCGCCTAATCTGTGTTATCGGTAGGCACTTTCTAAGTGCCGGAGTGGGCGTCATAATATATTATCTAATATCTACAAGTAAAGATGAATCAACAATATCAAATTGAAAGTAGAAACCCATTAAGCAAAAGATTCGAGAAGTTATTTGATAGAGCTTTTCATATAAAACGCAAGATGGCTCATTACCATTTAGCGAGGGTGATTCTGTATATATTCGTCATTCATGTAATGGGAGAGTTGTCTCTGTTTTCATGGAGAAAAAAGGTGATATTTATCAAAACAAGAAACTTGTATACATTAACCAAGATCTGTTAAACAAACTTGAATGGGAAATTTTTAATGTGTTAGACAAATATTGTCTATCCATTGACAGCGATTAGACATAACGGACGGGATTCAACGAAGTTCTCGCTAACCGCTATCATGCCTAATTCTATAAGCGCGGTTAACTGTGCGAGAATTTGGGCAAAGTGCACGGATTGGATAGCTTTGCCGTTGAATCTGTGTTATCGGACCGAATCTATTGCTTAGTAGGCGAGCCCGAAGGGGTCGAGTGTAGGCGAAGGAAGACTTAAATAATTAACTGTTAATTGTCGGATAGTGATTAATATGGGAGAAGAATTCGGAAGAAAAAAAGATGTAAATAGTAACGAACATGTTTACATAGGTGATAAAAGTTCTAGAGTATTCGCTGATGGATCGATTATAATTACTGATGTTGTATATAATAGTAAAAAGGAAATTATTAAACAATATGATATTGCAATACCATTAACTGTTTTTGATGTTATTTCAAAATTTTTGCAAAGATAAGACAAGTAATCAAGTCTTCCGTAGCCTGCATTTCCGATAACAATGGGGTTATCAGAAGTTTTCGTTAACAGCTAATTTGCCTAATGCTATACGCTTGGTTAACCTTACGAAAATTTGCGAATCGGCAGCTTTCTAATGCGTAGCCGATTCCTGATAACCTGATGTTATCGGTAGCCGCTCTTGAAGCGGCGGAGTGCCAAAGTAGCAGAAAGAATAAAAAGATTACTGTTTTCAAATAGAACATGGAGCGAGAAATAGACAAATACGTGGATGGGATAGTAAAGAAAGTAAAGGAGAACCCAGGTGTATATGATCCAATGAAAATAAGCGAATTAATAGATGATTTGTCACGAGAATTTGGAGAGGATACTATGGGTCCAATGTATCAAACAAGAATTGCTGCTTCATTACTCAATTCTCATAGAACTAAGATTATAGACGGAAAACTTCACCTCGATGAATAGATTAAACCTACTTTGGCATTACCGATAACGGACGGGATTCAACGAAGTTCTCGCTAACCGCTATCATGCCTAATTCTATAAGCGCGGTTAACTGTGCGAGAATTTGGGGAAAGTGTGGGGTTTGTGCAGATTTCCCG
>Ga0315537_1000970_pt1 | contig 22987 bp, 15 predicted proteins | sample SalMarSW160270MG_FD_203091 | JGI IMG/M metagenome (GOLD analysis project Ga0315537, IMG submission 203091) | Salt marsh sediment microbial communities from the Plum Island Ecosystem LTER, Massachusetts, United States - Salt Marsh Sediment SW1602-70 ...
AATTCCACCACGGACGGGCCGCAATAAGCGATGGCCTCCTTTATTATCTTGATGGCGTAAAACGGGTTGTCCACGGTTAGCTTGGCCGAATAGACATGTGATATTGCCGTGGCCTGGCTGACGATCCGACGGTGCAAAGTGGTCTTGCCGGCATGTTTGACCCCTATCGGGGATGTAGATCTGTCACAACCGAAACGGGTGGCGCCTGATTTCTGAGCCCCGGTGTTCATATATCCTTCGTTGTTGTAGATCACCCAGGTGACATCGAAGTTTTCGCCCAGAGCATAATTGAAGGGACCGTTGCCGATGTCGTAAATGGCGCCGTCACCTGCAAAAACGATGATCTTGGTCAAAACATCGTTGAAAGCATTATGATATGCCTGGTCCATACTGAATTTGGCCCCAAGAGCAGCAGCAGATGCCGTACCGAAACCGTAATGACCCGACTGGTAAATTCGGGTGTTGAACGGATTGACCAGTTCGGAAACCTGGTTGCAGCCTGTGGAATTGATCGTGTAGATGCTGAACCCTCGGTCGATCATATGATCTATGGCATGCCGGTTAATATCCGACAGAACCTTGATCCCCTGATAAAAGGTCTCGATCCCTTTGGGACTGTTACGCAAACTTTCTAACGCAAAAAAGGTCAACAGGTTGATCGTACCCTCGCCACAGCCCGGACACAACGTGTGTTTGCCCGGATAAAGCTTTGAAAAAACAAAGAGAACCTGGTGGTTTAAGGCCATCCGGTCCACATAACCGGCAGCATCATAGGTATTGTCAAGATCCTGGTATTTTTTGGGCAGAAAATCCGTATCTTTTATTTTTGATTTGTCCACCATGGTAAAAGCATTCACCGGACAGACCTGGGAACACACCCCGCACCCTTTACAGGAGGCATCAATAACGTTGAGATTCATGGCGAATCTTTCCCAGGGGATACCCCTGGGCGGTTTCTTGAAAACTTTGAAATAGTCGGCCGGAATGGGCTTGTCTGTGATGGTGGAATAGATGGCTGAATCCGGGCACAAAGCAACGCACATGCCGCAGGCAATGCATTTTTTCGCATCCCACACCGGTATCTGGGTCCCGATATAGCTCATGTCCCTAAATCTGCTGGTGGCCGCCGGAACCACGGGCAAAAACCGGTCCCAGGAAACATTTTTACCTTCCAGGATAGGTTTAACCATATCCTCCTCAAACTGTTTCTGATAATCTTTAATCAGGTTAACCGGCTTGATGGTGCCCATTTCATCTTTTTGGGAAAGCTTGGTTCGCAAACCGGCCGTTCCATACCCTTTGCCAAAATCTTCGGGTTTAACTACCGTTTCCGGTTTCTGACTATCCGAGACCCCGGCAAACGCCCCGGGCATTTGTTCCGGTGTTAAAGCTGCCAGTTTTGATCCTTCATTTAATAGTGCGATGTTCGATTCAACAATCTCTCGACCCTTTTTGGGTCCCAGTTTTTGCTCAAGTATGTTTTGAAACTTGCTTCCGAATTCATCAGTGGAAAGTATCTTTGTCTCACCGTTTATAAGACCCAGCATCATGGCGCCGGGCAGGTTCCGTTTGAGATGCGTCAGGGCAGCCCGGGTTGCGTCCAGGACAATTACTTTGATCTTTCTTTTTGAAATAAGCTCGCGCATTTCGGAGGGAAACGATCCCATGATTTCGTCTTTTGTTCTGGAGCTGTTTATAACAAGAAGACCGTTCTCATTCAGCCCTCCCACATAATCCCTTAAAATCTCTCCGGAGAGAAATTTATCATTGAAAAATACAAGTACATCGTGCTCGGTAAGCTCCGAGGAATTTCGAATCGGACCGGAGCTGATCCTAAGGTTCATAAAAACCGGCGCCCCTTTCCTGGCAGCACCGTATCGCGCACCGGACTGAATATATCTTTTGCCGTTGTCATTACCTTCCGCATAAATAAGGGCCGCAGTCTCTAAAGCTGTCTTGACGCCTTCTGCACCGATGCCGATAAATGTCATTCCAAGCTCACGATCTTTGTAGTCCAGAAGTGGTTTGGGCGCTAATGTATAAGGTCCTTCGATTCCGACAAAAAAGTCACGGAGAAAATGCTCGCGCGTCTTTCCTTGAAAACATGCCCACATATTCTCTATAACGGCCGCAGCGTGGTATTTGTTAAAGTCCTTGCTCCCCAGTCCGTACACCCCGTGCAAAAGGGTCGGCATGTCGGTACGGCCGTAGATTTTATGCTCCGGCCGGCCTTCGCGGCCGGCCCGAATAGAAACCTGGAGTGCGGACTGTATGTCCGCTAAAAGAAGCTGGTTATGGGCCATTCCGGATCGTTCCAGAACACTGACCACCTTTGCATTGCGAATGCCGTAGGCAAGCTCCTGAAAACAGGGAGGATTGAAAAGTACAGGGCGAACCACCCCCACTTTCACCCCCTTCACATCCCGGTAGTAATCCACCATATCCTTGAGAACACCGGCCGCGGAGCCCAGAATTACAACCACCATTTCCGCATCTTCGGTTCGGTAGCATTCCACCGCCTTTAAATTCGTCCCCATGATTTTGTTCATCATGTTCATGGCGGCAATAAGTCCCCTTTTTATAAATCGGTAAGCAAGATCCTGGGCGACCTGACCTTCCATGGTAAGATCCACGTCGGTAAAGGTGCCGGTTAAGGTCTTTTGCTCAAAGTCGGGCTGATATAATCTGTTCGGAGGCCCGACAAAATACTTAAGAAAATCGTCTGAAAGCACCTTTATGTTCTCTAACGCATGGGATTTGATAAACCCGTCGCCGATGACCATGCACGGAAGCATTACCTGGCGCAACTCGGCGGTCTTAAAGGCTACCGGCAAAAGATCATGGAGCTCCTGGTTGTCCCCGGCAACCAGTTGAGCCCAACCGGTATTGCGAACACCGTAAAAATCGGTGTGCCCACAATGAATACTTAAAGATCCTTTGTTGACCTCCCTTGCCATAATCGTCATCACCACTGGCAAGCGTTTGCCGGCCACTGAAAAAAGGTTCTTGGTCTTTAAAACCAAGCCCTGGGAAGAAGAGTTGTCCACGTAGCGCCCCCCCTGGGATGCCATGGCCTCCACCGCAGCAATAGCGGAAAGTTCATCACTGGGTTGAAAATACATGAGTTCAGAGCCAAAAAGGTTCTTCTGGCCCTCTGAAGCAACCTTGGCAAAATTTTCGGCAATAGGGGTAGAGGGCGTAATGGGATAACCGCAGAGACCGTCTACAACCCTGGTGAGAATCGAAAGCGCCGCATAGTTGCCGTCCAAAATGGACTCTGTGCGCTTCCGAATGGCACTTAATTTTTCTTCAGGAATAGTAGCCAGGTCAAACTCAAAAAGTTTTTTGGCATCGAACCGCTCCCACTCTGCCTTCCAGTCCGGTTGAACTATCTTTTCTTTTTCTTTCCACCTGCGATAGGGAAGTTGATCTAAAAGAGTAAATATGTCTATCTGTGGTCTCATGGATCGGCACTCCTACACTGTATTTATCAATTTTGGCCTGTTTTAAAAATCATGATATAATTGATTTCTAGGTTTTAGAATTATGTAATAAATTCTTTAAAATTGATAATATGTTAAAAAAAGCTTGCTTTAACGCTTACAATACCCGGGAATATCTTTAGCCTCGATTTAAAGAAACTAGAATGGCCAGTATAAATAAAACGGGTCTTAACCGGATTTCTAACAGGTAAAACACTTCCATTTTTGGAAGATAAGGCTGCGAAGGAAGGATAGGATTCCTTTCAAGCCAAACGTGAAGGCCTTCCTTGTGGGAAGGCCTGTTGACATTCGCCTTGATCAAGTTAATTGATTTATTAATATATTAGAATAAAAAAGATTTGTCAATATCTAATGTCGGATGTTTAGGCAAATTCAATTGTAATTACTTGAGGGGTCGGAGAGTTTTTTTAATTTAACCGCTCCATAAATAATCAGCAACTACACCGTACAAACTCATGCATAAGGGCTCGTAACGAAAAATGGGGTTTACCTGAATATAAGCTTGCTTATAAAAATAAGAAGATTGATTTTATAACATGGGATGAGTTCGAAACAAACACCGGTCAAACGATGGAATATAAGACAATAATGCATCCTTTAGTTGAAGGTGATCGGCTCGATACAATATTCATTAACATGGATAGTAACGTTTTGATGAACTACAAATCTAAAATTAAGTCTATTACTGAAGAGCAAATAGAAACTGCCGATAAAAAATATATCAGTTCCGTATATTTCCATACGCTTTTTTTATTTACAATTGCAAAGCAAAGAAAATTTGATATAAGACGAAACGATGAAGAACTTGATTTGTGTGATTTCCTAAAAGATATTTTTTCAAGCTACTATACAGAATTTTTGTTAAACTTCGGCACTGAGGAATTAATGTCTGCTCTATCGATTTAGTATAGAATCGGTCGCGGTAGGAATGCTGGTTACCCCGCACTCCCCGCGCAGATCCGTACTTGAGGAACTACCTCATACGGCTCCTGCCTCAAGCAATAACGCCAAAGCGCACTAAGGGGTGAGGATGATAGACGCGAACCGGTGGAATACACTTATCAACTTATCGCCGTATCCGATTCCACGTTATATTGGGAACAGAATCGGGGTCACCCATTAAAGGGTCGGTCAGATCTTGACGGGTGCTGCCCAAATCCCTTTTTGCTGGTTTTGAAACGTTTTTTTGATAGATATAAGGCTCGTTCCAGGTGATTCCAAAACTCGCCCTGCGTGCTTAACCAGTTGGAATCGCTTTCCTTTCATTTCGCCAAGATTTATGCACAAAAAACGTTTCAATGAGCGTTCAAAGAGATTTTTGTTTAAGCAACAGCCCGATGATCAGTGATTAGTGAACTGCCGAGACAAACTTTACATATTGACATTATTTGTAAATACAGGTTTTAATATTTAGGTCGGAAACCAGATACTATCATGTGATTATACTTTTCTTAATGACACAAAAAAAGATGGGTTTAAGAATCAAAAATTAAGCAGCCACTTTCAGTTAGAAATCATTCGAACAACATCGCCATCGACCTTAACAGCCGCTTTCTGCCCTTGCTGATCGTTTGCATCTGTAATTACCATCGTCGTTCCCCGTGCGGGAGCGTTTTATTGAACCGACCAGAATGAAATGCAAAAAGTTCCCCACAGGCGTGGGGATGAACCTCGAACCGGACAAACGTGTAGAAGATTCTATAGATCTTGACGAAAAGATCGACACCTACGGATTATTTTCAACTTCTTCCCAATAAATATCAAACTTGTCTTGAGCATGGCTTTTTAACCGATTTATGGTTTCAATATCCTTGGCTCTTCGGATATTTTTGGAGATCATCCTTAGAGAATAAAGAAATTTGTTTTGCAAATCCGGCCCTGCTTTATGCTTTTTAAGATGATTTTTCATTTTTTCAATCATATGGTCGAGCAGTGTTAACATTTCGATTCGAAATTGTTCTGTCTTATTTTTAACAATGATATCATTATAGATTTTAATTTTTTTGTATAATTCCCATGCTTCTTCCACCCTGTCATAGGTTTGAGATGTTGATAAAATCTGTTTTAGCCTGTCAAAAGCCGTTATTATATCCGATTTGTTTTTTAATTCAGGAAGATTTTTTGTAAACGCTTCAATGGATTCGGTCAATGTTATCCAACGATCCAGATTACGGGTATAAAATTCTGATAACATCTTTACATCATCAACCAGTTTAAGAATTGGGTCACGATGAATATAAAAAGCATTTATCAAGGAAAACGAGTCGAGTTTGGCAGATATCGTGTGAATCAAAGACAGGCCACGATCTATTTGTTCTTTGCCGGGGAAAAATGGCTTTTTTGCAAAAGAGTTATATGTATTAAGACAACTTTCCCAATGCCTTATCTCTTCTGCTAAAAGCCTGGAAAATTCGTACTGATCATCATCATCGTCAATACGATTCTTTCCGGAAAATTCCTGATAAAAACGCTTGGCACACTGAAAAACCAAGTCATCCACGGATTTATTTGTGACGATTTCAACCGGTTGATCCGGATTCTCAAGTAAAATCTTTTTAACGTGATATGGATCGAGGCTTTGTTTATTTATTCTAAAATGAATTTTCAATTCTTGTGCGAGCCAGAAAATATTTTGCAAAATCAAAAATTCAGCCCCTTCATGCCGTTCTTTCACATATTGAACAAATTCATCTAAAACAACCTGTCCATGGGTTTCGATCTGCCGTTTAATAGAATACAACAATCGGTCTTGCTGTTTTGAATGATTATTTTCAAAACCAAATGTAAGCTGCCGGGGCCCTAATTCTATATCGCTAATGTTTTGCTTTCTCATTAATATTACCTCAATTGAGAGTAAACAAAATGCTGAAGGATATAAAAAAAATCAAAAATACAGACTGTTACCCTACTATAAATCGGATGCGATAAAACCGAAAGAGTTATCATAAGATATTTATTTCATCATTTTGTTTCCCCTACGGGAAAGCCGAGGATACCCCATTCCCTTTGTTATCAAGGGCTCGCAGTAGATGACGGAGGTTTATCCCGCTTTATGAGCGGGGCTTCGCCTTTGATGCCTCGAATAATGGGCATACTTTCATGTCCAAACTAACACCATAAAAAAACCCGGCCGGGATACCAGGCCGGGTTTTTGGTTTTTCAATATATGCCTGTTAGTACAACGAGGACTCCGGGTGAAAGACATTGAGTTCCTTGAGATCATCTCCCAGGTATTCTCTTTCGTTGGGTCCGAGAATCCCTAAGGAAAGGCATATCAACGTCCACAGGTGTACCGTACCCCATGCATGGTCGCGCTGATCTGACAAATCATGAATTTGGGCATGGCAGTTGTGGCACGGCGCAATACAGTAATCCGCTTTGGTAGCCAGAATCTGATCTGCCTTGAGCTTTCCGTAAGCACGACGTGCATCAACATATCCCGACTGTAGAAAACCGCCGCCACCGCCGCAGCAATAGTTATTCGACATGTTCGGAGTCATATCAATAAAATTTTCTTCACCCACCACCGATTTGACAATAAACCGCAAATCTTTTGCAATTGGATCACCAAAACCTTTGCGAACGATCTGGCACGGATCCTGAACCGTAAACTTGATTTTCAAATCTTTATTCCAGTCGGAATTAACTTTCAGTTTTCCTTCACGGATCCATTTTGCATAATATTCGTAAATGTTTTTAACTACAAACTTATGCTCGATATTGAATTTTTTCAGTCCTGCCAGGACTGAGAAGGTTACGTGCCCTCACTCTGTATTGAGAAAAACTTTACACCCAAGGTCATCCGCCTGTTTGGCTGCGATCCGGGTAACATGTTCCCAGGCATCGTTGTCCGCCAGGAACATACAGTAATTTTCTCCGCCCCAACCTTTACTCCCGTAAGTCCAGTTTGCCCCTACCAGGTGGAGAATCTTCCAGAGAGGCGGCATTTCGTCCGGTTCGGTTACCGGTTCCCGGGAATTTTGGTTCAAAAAGAACTCAGCCCCCTGCTTATCTATTGGCGCCTGCATATCTTTAAATTCGGGCTGTGCTTCCCGATACTCTTCAAGTACGTCTTCAACAACGAATCTAAAATCGTCCTCAGATGTACCCATGGCGCTGCCGCTGTCATTTCTCAATGCCATATCGCATGATCCCAGAATCCCCTTGGGTCGCTCTTCCCTGGGCCAGGTTGCCCGGGCTTCATAAACGAGCTGAGGAATATCTATTTTCATGGGGCAGACATAAATGCACCGCTGACAACCGGTGCACATCCAGACCCAGGGGCTTTTCGTAATCTCTTCGTCCATGCCCAGGGCGGCCATACGTAGAAATTTTCTGGGATCCATATCTTCCAGACCCGTAGCAGGACACCCTGAAGAACATGCACCGCATGTCAGACAAAGGTTAAGATTCCCCCCATCCGGGAGAAGCTCCTTTACCTTGTCCAGAAAAATACTTTTCCTTTTGCCTCCAAGTTTTATTGCTTCTTCAGCCATATCGGATAATCCTCCATATCCTATTTATTTTAATGGACTTAAACCTAATTCATTTATTTTTTGTTCCATGTCAACGACAATATGAGAAAAGTCACTTCCCATATTTGACGCAATACCGGCAAAACAGAGTCTGTCCTTTTCAAGACCTGCTTCTTCCATCATCCGGTATGCTTCATTCACCCGCCACTGCGCAAATGTGTTTCCGTTTTCGGATTTACAATTTCCCGGATGACAGGCCATGACCAGAACACCATCCGCCCCCGAAACAAAGGCATTTAATATATAATCGAGATCGATCTTTCCCGCACAGGGAACCTTTATCATTCGAAGGCCGTCGGGAAGCTGCATCTGAAACATATCGGCCATCTCTCCGGCCTCAAAGGCGGAATTCTGACAACAGAACGCAAGGATGCTGGGGGCTCCGTTACCGGATACCACACCGCTTTTAACCTGTTCGATGATTTCCTCATCATTAAATCCGCCGATCTGGATGGCATCCATGGGACACTCGCTGGCGCATATACCGCATCCCTGACAGGCCACCGGCGATATAATGGCCTTCTTATCGCCCCAGTAAATCGCCCCGTGGGGACAACACCGATAGCAAGTCAGGCATATAACGCACTTATCCTCATTGACAACCGCTTTGTTTTTTGCAACGCTTTTCTTGCCGTCGCCAAGAAGATCCTTAACCTCAACGGCTATATTTTCAACATCTGTCCATGCCGACGGCAGGCCTGAAATTTCCCGGGTTGAACCGGCCACAAAGATTCCCTCTCGATTGGATCGAACCGGGAAAAAATGAACATTGTCATTTTGCAGAAATCCCGACGGACCGACGTTGATTCTCAGAATTTCGGCAATATCCTTATTCAAATCATCGGCACGGAGTTCCTCTTCAACCACAATGAAATCCGGTGAAATTTCGATGCCGCGTCTGGCAACCGGATCAAAAAAAGAAATGGTCTTGCCATTTTCGACGATTTCAGGTTTTTCGGTGAGCTTAAAATAAACGGCTCCTTTTTCCCGGCTTTCCTTATACATACGTTCAAGTCCATTGGAAGCCACCTTTAAATCACCGGCATAAATATAAGCGTCACACCCCTCTATTTCCTGGAGGGCAAGAACGCTTTTCAAAACGCGTTCCATAACCAGAGGATTCCCGTCCTGGCCAAGTCCCACAAGAAAAGCTACGGTCTTGTTTGCAAATTTTTGTTTGCCCGCCTCAGAAGCCAGTAATTCGGCCATTTGGCTTTGCGCCAGCACGTTATCCCCCAGGGAAAGTCCATAATTTTCGTTCAAAACCCCGGCAGAAAAATCGGTGGCAACCACAATAGCCCCGACTTTATGCTCGATGACCTCTTCCCCTTTTGATAGTCTGGCGGTGAAGTCTCCCGTAACCCCTGCCGCACTGACCAGGCGGGCTTGAGTTAAAATTTCAACATTACTCTCCGCCGTTATCTTATCCTCGAAATCTTGCAGTCCTTTAGACGCTTCTTTTAAACCCACTAAAGTTTCCGGTTCTTTCTGACTTCCCAATTCAGCGTCTTTTTCAACCAGGATAACCTTATATCCTGAACCGGCAATTTCAGAAGCAGCCTTTATACCCGTTAATCCTCCACCTAAAACCAGCACATCGGTGGCGATATTTATTTCTTCCATGTCTGTATTTATCATATCTGTCATTAGCTCACCCCCAAATGTTTAATAACCTCACTGGCTGCCTGGCCTGCATGGGCCTTAGAGGCCGCTATGCTCTTGGGGCCCGCAACGGTTCCAGCAAGAAAAATGCCGTCATTTAAGGTTGACGTACTGTTTAACTTGTCAATGCCGGCAAAAAACCCATCTTCATTGAGGCCAACACCAAAAAGGTCTGACAGGTTACTATTGTCGGGACCGGGCATTATTCCAACAGACAGGACAACCAGATCAAACTCCTCATTAATGCAAAGGCCGTCCTCTTCGTTCATGTACCGCATTGAAAGGGAGCCATTTTCCATGGGGAAGATATCCACCGGAATATTTCTGACAAACCGAAAATCCGTTTTGCATTTTTCATAAAATCCGGCATAGTCTTTACCGACATTCTGGATATCCATATAAAACACGGTTATTTGAGCATCCACATTTTTATGTTTGCTTTTTTCCGCCATCCTCAACGCATATGGGCAACAAACCTGTGAACACCATAGATTTCCAAGACGTTCATCCCTGCTTCCCACACATTGAATAAAGGCGATCTTTTGAGCAATCTTGCCGTCAGACGGTCTTACAACCGCACCCTGCTCCCTCATAATACATTCCAGATCCAGCCCGGTAATAACATTTGGAAATTTTTTATAGCCGTAGGTTCCCTTTTTTTCAGCATCAAAGGGTTGAAAACCGCTTGCCAGGACTACGGCATCAACATCGAGCTTACCGGAAAAACCCAGGGCGTCAAGTTCAACCGCACCTTCAGGAACGGCGTCTGGATTCTCTTCGCATTTTTTCTTATCGACAATCACATGAAGGGGAGAATTATTTTTTGAATATCCTCTGACGACCCCTTGTGTGTCCGAATCCGGCTGATAAGAACTCTTTTTTAAATTAACCGAAATCTTTCCGTTATTATTAATTTTTTCTACCTCTGTTGCAAGGTGAACCTTGATTTTAGGTTCTTCAACCACGTTTTTAAGCATCGCTTCCACCGTGCAGGCCCCACACTGCCGGCATTCATCCGTGGCCTTGCAGCAGTACCGGATTGCATATCCGCCTAAAAATGGTGTCTTTTCAATTAGTTCTACATCGATATTAAATCGTGAAAGCTCCCAGGCGGCTGTGAGACCGGCGATTCCTCCTCCTACGACCATAACTTTTTTGTTTTTTGTACTCAATTGGAAACTCCTTTGATTAGTGATTTTTGCCTATCCATTCCAATCGAAAATTTCAACTGCTTAGACCTTGGGTCTTGGCAACACTTTTGCCCGTTCTGCGATCTCCGGAACTTTGTGTTCCCATTCGATGGCCATCAAATGTACGCCATGTATCCCCTTCATCTCCTTGAATTCTTCAATCTGTTCGCAGGCGATTTTGATGCCCTCATCCGCCACTTTCTTCTTATCAACCCCCTTCAGACGATCGATAAGCTCTTCCGGGACTTCTATTCCCGGCACTTTCTTTTGCATATACCTGGCCATACCCACATTCTTCATAGGCGTCACACCGGCTAAAATATAGGCCTTTTCCGTCAACCCCATGTCATTGGCTTGTTTTACCCATTTCCGAAACCTGTCCATGTTATAGATACACTGGGTCTGGATAAAGTCGACCCCGGCATTAATTTTTTTACCCAGACGGTGTACGCGCCATTCATAGGGTTCGGCAAACGGGTTGGCGGCCGCACCGATAAAGATTTTAGGAGGGTCCTGTATGTCCGCTCCGGACTGAAACTTGCCTTCATCACGCATGGTCTTAACCATGTTAATCAGCTGCATGGAATCGATGTCAAAAACTCCCATGGCATCGGGGTGGTCGCCAAACATACAATGGTCACCGGTAAGACAGAGCATGTTTCTTATGCCATGGGTATAGGCTCCCAAAATATCGGCTTGCATGGCCAGACGGTTTCGATCCCGGCAGACCATCTGAAAATTCGGCTCCAGCCCTTCCTGAATTAACAGCAAACATGCCGCCCAGCTCGACATACGGACAACAGCGGTCTGGTTATCTGTAATATTGACCGCATCAACCATTCCCTTTAGGTGTTGGGCCTTTTCCGTAACTTCTTTGGCGGTGGTGCCCCGGGGAGGACCCAACTCACCTGTAAATGCAAAATGGCCGGCCTCTAAAACTTTTTCCAAGTTACTTCCTGATTTCATTGGCTTCCCCTCTATTGTTTCACAATTCATTCTTCAGTTATGGGTTGAATCGTAAATATTAATGATCTACAATCTTCACAGCATGTAATCATTCAACGACTCAAATATTACCCGGCTTCTTTCTTTTTCTCATAACCCGGCTGCACCAATGTCCGCGGTTTCTGGTTTTGCCACGCGGTTATCGGCTGAAACTCCATGATTAAATCCAAACGTCCCTGTGCGGCCAGGCGCTCGTATATCATGAACCAGGCGCAGGGCTGATCTTGGTGAATTTCGCATTTGCCGTTGTCGGTTCCACCACAAGGCCCGTTATACAGGCCCTTGGCACACATGGTTACCGGACATATGCCGCCTGTCCAACCCAATACACAGTTGCCGCAGGACCGGCATTTTTCCTCGTACCATCCCACATCCCTGTTTGCCCCGATAAAGGTGGTATTTACGGCAGGAAATACCGGTTTGTTCGGATATCTTTCCGCCAAAAACTGGATTCCCGCGCCACAGGCCATAGATAGCAACGCCTCATACTCATCAACCACGTTTTCAATTTCATCCAAAAATTCCATGTCACATTGTCGCTCCAAAGTGGTAGCTCCCAGCTCAATAGGATTCCCATCAATTTTTCGTGCCATGTTCAGCTCGGCATTGAGAATCCCCACCTCTTTCTCGCCACCGGCGAGGCAGACAGCGACACACGTACCACAGCCCACAGTAAGAACCTTTTTGTAGTCCTTTAACATGGTCTTGATTTCTTCAAAGGGCTTTCTCTCAGCTACAATCATGTGTCCTCCCTTCTGTTTTTGTTTATTGTGATTTAGAAAAGTTTAAGGTTTACATTCATGGATCCATTTTTTTCAATCCATGAAATCCGGATAAATTTAATAAGATTTAAGTGGATAAATTCAACAAAAGTACATGCCAAATAAGTAAGCCGTTGTCAAGAGAACTGATGCATATTTTTGAGAATTATCTCATAAGTCATTTTTAATGGATTGGCAAGAGCTGTAATGTGGCATCTCAATAAATTATGGATCCGGATCAAAACGATTATTTAATACACCGGAACTTATTGAGAAGTTACGTTGGAATTCGTCAAAGTGTCTGATCATTAGCATTTTGTGTTTTTTTGAAAAATATGATGACATGCCAGTCGGTTGAACCGTTAAACTTTAATTTTTCAGGACCTTAGGCGCTTTGTCCCGACTGCCATTGCAAAATCGCCCGCCATCTGAGCACAGCGAGGCGGTCCGGGCGCGAGCGGGCAGGCCCAATTGGAAGGCTAAAATAAGATGAGCCCCCTTGTAATAAAAGTTCCGGGTTAAAAGCGTTTAAAAGATTTGCTTGGCATAAATAAAATGTCATGTTACTAAAACAGGATGAATAAACCAAACACCACCATCCCAAAGAAAGCGCTTGTGGCCGACTGGCCGGCCCTGACACGAACATTCATAAAACCGGAGGACGATGCTGCCAGGTCCACATTGATCAAATACATGGAGCAGATTCTTTTCGGGCTCCAGGATTTTTTAAAAAAACATGTGGGGTTCACAGAAGAGGTCAGTTTAAAGGATCTTGCCGGTAGGTTTACAGACACGGTTATCAGTAAAAATCCTGAAAAAAAACTGACGGATGTTATCACCGACCTGATTGAAGATATCGCTCCCCATGCCGTTAATGTAGCTTCCCCGTATTTTGTGGGCCACATGACCTCTGCCATTCCCTTTTTCATGGTCCATCTTAAAACCATTGTGGCCGCCCTGAATCAAAATGTGGTTAAAATTGAAACTTCAAAGGTGGTTTCGGTGGTGGAAAAACAGGTGCTTGCCAAAATTCACCGATTGATTTACCGAAAAAGCGATGCGTTTTACAATGAACATATCCAGAGCCCGACGACGACCCTCGGCTGCTTTACGGAAAACGGCACATTATCCAACTTGACAGCGCTCTGGGTTGCCAGAAACGTTTTCTTTGCACCCAAAAACGGCTTTGACGGTGCGGAAAAAGAGGGTCTTCAGGCCGCATACAAGGCTTACGGAATTCAAAGGAGTGTAATTCTTGTTTCCAGACGCGGCCACTATTCTCTGAACAAGGCCGGCGGGATCTTAGGAATCGGCAACCGCAACATTGTGGCCGTGGATGTGGATGAAAACAGCCGGATCCATATAGACCGTCTGAATAGAACCATTAAAGAGATAAAAAACAGCAATGAGAAAACAGCAATCCTTGCTATTGTCGGTATTGCAGGGAGCACGGAAACCGGTTCGGTGGACCCGCTTTTAACACTGGGTGAGATTTGTGCGGAAAATTCAATTCATTTTCATGTCGATGCGGCCTGGGGAGGTCCGACCCTGATGTCGGAAAAATACAGCCATATTCTTAAAGGAATAGAACTCGCCGATTCCGTAACCATAGACGGGCATAAGCAGTTTTATATGCCCATGAGCTGCGGCATGGTTTACTTTAAAGATCCTGAAATCATGGATGGCATCATATATCATACAAATTATGTAAACCGGCCCGGTTCCGTGGATCTCGGCATAAAGTCCCCCTCAGGATCCAGGGAAGCAAACTCCGTGATACTCGACAGCGCCCTTAAGATAATGGGAAGCCAAGGGTATGCCCTTCTTATTGACCATGGCATAGAAACCGCCCGCGAGTTTGCCGCTGAAATTAAAAAAAGACCTGATTTCCAGCTGGTTACTCCACCTGAACTCAATATTTTAACCTACAGATTATTTCCTGCCGACTTGCAAAAGCAAATTTTAAGATCCAATGTCGAGAAACAAATTCGCATAAATGAAAAATTGAATGAAATCAACCGGAGGGTTCAGAGACTTCAAAGGGAGGCCGGCAACAGTTTCGTATCCAGAACCACTTTAAAAATGAAAAACCGTTTGGAACAAGACAAGGTGGTATTACGGGTTGTCATCATGAACCCCATGACAACCATCGAAATTTTGCGTAACATTCTCGATGAACAGGAAAAAATATACAAAACCGCTTTCACCTAAAATCTGCAATTGCCTATTTGGCCTCAACTTCAAGGCGCAGGGTGTACTGCCGTAATAAACTACTGCAAACGCCCTGCAACACAGAAGATGCGGTCAAAGGGGCAATCCCGAAGGGCACAAATTTCAAAAATTTCTTTTTTTTCATACTCAGCAATATGATGCACCACAAAAAATACACTCTATATGCTATCGATTTAATATAATTATATTTATTTAAACCTTTTAAAATTTGTGTGCAGTTTTTAGGTTTTACCTAATCCTGATTGTAGGTACCATCAAAGTTTCAACAGGATTACAAACCGTCTCTTAAAAGATCTTTGAAAAATGGTACACGAATCCCATGTCCCGGAAAGATATACCTTAGACCATTCAACTGCTTGATTTTATTAATCGAGTCTTTTTGATCCTTTTCGCTTGCCACAAAAATATTGCTGATCAGCTTTCCGTTTATGACCACCAGAAAATCTCCGGAGATAAGGATTCCGCTTCCCGGATCGAAAAAGGATGCCGATTCGGGCCGGTGCCCCGGAGTCGGTATGGTTTGAAAACCAGGTAACACCGGCTCCTCGTTTTTAAAGAATGTTACCCGGTCTAAAGGAAAACCTTTTTTAAACGGCGTCCCGTACAACCCCCCCATAAAGACATCGCTGATCCCCGGAAGATAGCCGGACACTCTCATGCACGGTATGATGATCTCCTTATAATCAGCAAAAGACGGAAACGGAATGCGCTGATCTCCCATGACAAACGGCCTTGCCTTTTCGTGAAACCAGATTTCGCATTCTTTAAATATTGCTTTGAGATATGTCCAACCGGAAACATGATCCACATGGAAATGGGTGCAGACAACCCGTTTTAAAGGAGGCAAACGGCGCAACACTTTAACCAATGATTTTTTGTCAGACCACATACCGCAGTCAACAAGAAATGCGGCTTTTTGACGCTCATCCTCAATGATATAAATATTACTGGCTTTGCCCGTGAACTGGCGGATCATCCGGTCGCCGGTAAGTTTTTGTGTATGCGTGATCATCTTCCTGCTTTTTACAAATTTTTCAAATATTATACCTGAATTTTGCACGAGTCGGAGGATTTCATATGCAAGGCATTTAAGGGCGAAGTCATAGTGAACTATTACGAGCCCTTAATAACGCAGCAGATGGAAGCCTCCGGCTCGCCCTTTGGGTGAAAATTAATGAATAAAAAAAATCATCATCCGATTTACCATTTGGATAAAAAGTATAATTTTATGATGTTGTTTAAAGCCGCTTCAACAAATTCGTTTAAAAACTCTCATTAATTTTCATGCAAGATTCAGGTTATAATCCATTACCACAGGATACCTCATAATCAGCTCAATGGATCTTGCGGATGTTTTAGCCGCTTCAGGAAAAACTCGCGTAAGGGTTCTGACATGTCTTAAGTTATCTGCGGTCCGGAGGATCAGCATGGCAAGATCTCCTTCTTCCATCTTGGCGACAGATAGGACCTTTTCCCAGGATTGGCCGTCGGCCCAGGCATAAAGTGTGGCGGCCGGCCGTAAAAACAGGGGTCTTACGTCAAACCTTCGATCTGTCATCTGTTTTGCAAACGTTTCCAGGCTTGTTTTTACCTTGCGAAAGGTTGTCATCAGCGTTTTTGGCTTGAACATTTTTTCAATACTGTCATCGGATTCCCGCTCATTTACAAATAATGCGATGATTGCGGCAAGGAGTGCGGGATCGGATTCAGGGAAAATCCCCAGCCTGAACCCCTGGGCGATCATGATCGGCTGATCCACCCTCAGCTGTGATGCCCATTTTCCGTCAGCCGTCAGCATGCCCTGTTCCGTTACATAGCCGGTATCTTTCAGAAAGTTAAGATGGTGTAAAAAATCTTGCCATAATTGCTTTTGCTCATCTCTGAGAGATTTACGGGCTCCCCTTTTTTTTCTCGCCGTAACGATCATGTAGGTTGCAAAAGATTTTTTAAGGAGATCTTCTATCTTGTCGGGAGTATGGGACAAAAGCAGGTTAAGGGCCATGGAAAAGTTTATTTTGATCTGGCTGGACACATCAGAAGGAGGTAACGTCATTAGTTTTGCAATTCGCCGTATATCCATAAATTTTCCCGGAGCGGTTACTGCAAATCCGATATGATCCATTCCCCTTCGTCCGGCCCGACCGGTCATCTGGTGAAATTCAGTAGGGCTAAGGGGCAGAAAGTCTTTGCCGTTAAACCTGTCTGAATTAAGAAGAACGATGGTTCTGGCAGGAAAATTTACACCTGCCGCAACGGTGGATGTCGCAAAAACCGCATCAAGAAGCCCTTCTGTCATCAAGGTCTCCAGCACCAGTTTCCATGCCGGCAGTTGACCACTGTGATGGGAACCCACGGCCAAATGTTCAAGATGCCCTAATTGGCGATGTCCGGCAATATGAGGGCTTTGTGACACAAGTTCCTGGATTCTTTGGCTGCGCCTATCCTTTCGATTTTCATCGAATGTCGGGATGTCCGCACACAGATCAAGTGCATGATCACAATCTGCCCGGGATTTAAGAAAAAATATAGCCGGCAGCAGACGGTATTTGTTTAAAACACTCATGATCTCCCCGAAAGGGGGCAGCTTATGTGGAGGGGCAAGAACAGGAGGACGTTTGCTGTTAACATAAGCAAAGACTCTTTTATGAAGCCTGCTTTTTTTAGGACTTATAGGGTCAGTAAGGGGAAAAAGCGTCCCTGAAGGATGGAAAAACAGAGGATAAAGCGGTACCGGCCTTTTTGTTTCTTGGATCACGATACATTTTTTTGAGCGAATTGACGAAAGCCATTTTGCGATAATCGTTGCATTTCCTATTGTGGCCGAAAGCAAAAGAAGGGGTACCCGTGCGGGAAGATATATCATTATCTCTTCCCAGACCACCCCCCTGTCTTCATCTCCTAAAAAATGTGCTTCGTCCAGGACAACCAAATCGGTTAAAAGAGTTACCCCTTTATGCATTGCATCGTAAAGCTGATTGCGCAGAATCTCGGTGGTCCCGACGATAACCGGTGCATCCGGATTCTCTTTTCTGTCACCGGTTAAAATCCCGACATTTTCCGCCCCGAAGATTTCTGAAAATTCACCGTACTTTGTATTGCTCAACGCCTTTAAAGGGGAAGCATACCAAGATCTCCCCCCTTTTCTATGAATCCGGGCCATAGCCTGCTGTGCGATCCAGGTCTTGCCGGCGCCGGTGGGGACGGTGACAAGGCAGTCCGCACGTTCGATTGCAGACAGTGCTTTCAGCTGAAACGGATCGGGTTTAAACGATTTTTTATCCGGTACTCCGATGGAGGCGAAAACCTTTTTCAAGACCGCATCAGCTCCGGGTCTGATTTTCATAACCCGGGATCTGTAGCCGATTTTTCCCTTTCTCTGTTTTGGTTTAAAGACGTATCGTCTTGTTCGATTCATTAAAGCTTAGCGATCATCTCCTTGACATTTGTTTTTGCAATTGAATCCACATCATACGGGGAAACACCATCAAGATCCGCCTCTATCAACGCTTCATCTTGCCGGATAAAACCGAGGAATTCAAAATCGCTCAGGTGTTTTTTTAAAAATTCCTCATCTTTTTCACCGCGGATTTTGTTGCCGACCAAAACGATATTTTTTAAGCCGATCTCGGACGCCAGCTTTTTTATATGACCTGCGGTATCCATACTTCGACGTCCCGGTTCCACAACCACAATAAGCTTATCCACGGCAGATGCCGTGGCTCTGCCCAGATGTTCGATCCCGGCTTCCATATCCATGACCACCACCTCGTCCCTGGCCAGAACGATATGAAGCATGAGCGCCCTTAACAGAGTGCTTTCCGGGCATATGCATCCGCCCCCCCCTTTTTTAACGCCACCGAGCCGCATCAGCTTGATATTCTCGAGTTTCGCCGACAGTGCATCAGGAAGATCATCCACCTTTGGGTTAAGTTTAAAAAAACCGCCAATGGTTCCCGGTTGTGCCTCGGTTCTCTCAAAAATAAGCTCTTTCATCTCGGCAATGGGTACAATTTTTTCAGCATCGGGGATACCCAGTGCTGCTGCAAGATTTGCATCCGGATCCGCATCGATTGCCAGTACACGCTTTCCCTGAGCATTTAGTGTCCGTATCAAAAGGGCGGAAAATGTTGTTTTGCCAACTCCACCTTTACCACTGACTGCCAGTTTCATATATATCCTTCCTTTTTTATACCCCGTGTAAACTATAGCGTAAAACCGGGATTACGGGTTATTTGTTATTCCAATTGGGCCTGCCCGCTCGTGCCTTGCAATGGCAGGCGGGGCCAGAACCCAAAGTTTACTTTTAGCTTTCCCGATGATATCGGGAAAGAAATTTTCAAACGTTTAATTACTCGACACCTCCCGAATTTTTTCATATAAAATTTAATATAACACATGGTGCTGCTCAGGCAAGAGGATATATTTTTTTAGTCTGTATGTGCTTCAACTATAACTTCTCAAAAATTATAGTTGAAAAAAGGACGGTCTCAGATCAAATATATCTGATCGGCACTACCGAAGCCGTTGCAATGAATACTGTTGCAACAGCAGTACCCGGATTGGTTGAGTATTCTCCAGTTAAGGAAGGTGACTTCGTCAAATAAAAAAGAAAAGGAAAAACGCAAGCACAGCGCGGGACCCTCCACTGAATTATTTTTAAAGAATTTTTCGACAAATTCACGTTTTGCCGAGGCCTACAGAACGTTACGGACCAATATCGATTTGGTTTTTCTGGAAAAAGAGTTTCGATCACTGCTCATAACCAGTGCCGGGGCGGTAGAGGGAAAGACCCTCACCGTTGCAAACCTGTCCCATACCATAACCCGGAGGGGCAAAACCGTCCTGATGATTGATGCCGACCTGAGAAAGCCCATGCTGGGTCGGTTTGTTGTTTCAAAAGAATCTCCCGGTCTTACCGGCGTGCTCTCCGAAGTATTTAATGAGCCTATCACACGCGGTCGGATCGGCGAAAAATTCGGAATAAGCGATCTTTATAGACTGTTAACCCTTCAAAAAAAGACCGGTCGCCTGCATCTGTCCGATGGGAATGAAGAACTTGAGCTTTTTTTCCTGCAGGGTGAACTCATGGATCTCAATTGGCTCAAACGGCCGGAACAGAAAAAAATGGCCGCTATGCTCACTGCAAGCGGACATATCACCAAAGAACAGGCACAACATGCCATCGATAAACAAAAACATACCGGTCAAAAACTCGGCTTCATTCTAATCAATATGGGGCTGTTAACAGAAAAAGATTTAATCGGCCCCTTGACCATCCATATGATGGAGGGTCTTCGATCTGCATTCCAGCTCAAATCCGGCGAGTTTTCCTTTAAGGAGCTTTCTCCGTCCGATTATAATCGATCTTCCTTTGATCCCATCGACATCCATGGGTTATACGGCAAAGTCATTTTCGGAGAAGAGGAACTTCCCTTCCTTGAGAAAAAAGTGGCGTCCACGATCATAGATACCGGAATAGACAATCTTTTTCTGCTTCCTTGCGGGAGTATCCCCCCGGCGCCATCCGAGCTTTTGGCTTCCGCCAGGATGTCGTTTTTGTTGTCTTTTCTTCAAAAGAAATTTGATGTGCTGGTCATCGATTCTTCCCCGGTAATGCCCACCAGTGATGCACTGCTTCTGGCGTCCCGCACAGATGGCGTCTTGCTGATTAACCAGTCCGGAATGATGAATCGAAACCTGGTGATAAAGACCGTCGAGCAGCTCCATGGCGCACAGGCCAATTTAATGGGAGTGGTTCTGAACCGGGTAAACATTCAAAAAGAGGGCTATTACAAATATTACCACAAATACTACTCGAAATATTATGGCGATTAAATATCCACTCCATGCGCCTCCTGGTGTTCGCTATGCGGTATGCGCGATCGTTCTTTGTTTGTCGGCAGCAGCTTTTTACACCCTGTATCCCCGTTTTATTTCCCAGGTTTACTACCTAAAAGCCAGGAATCAGCATAAAAATGGCCACTTCGGACTTGCGGTCATCAACTACAAAACAGCCGGTTCCTATCAACCCCGAGATGCGACAATTTGGAAAAAGCTGGCAGATGCGCAATTTAATATGGGAAAGAAAAAAATGCTTCGCCAGGCTTTCCGTAATACCAAAGAAATCAAGGAGTCTTATCTTCGGGCATTTCGATACAACCCGCTGGATGCGGAAATCGCCCATTGCCTCGCCAGAACAGAAAGCCGTCTGGAACAGCTCTATGGTCGTCTCCACCCGAAAAACAAAAACAATCCCTATCATCCCCTGCCCTATTTTGAAAAAGCAATTCACTTAAGACCCAACGGTATCTCCTGTCATTATTCAATGGCACGCTATTTATACCGTCAAAACAATGTCCAAGCGCTTATTCCCGTGGTCCGCTCCCTGGCCGGCATGTATCCCCCGGTGGTTACGAATCTGAAAAAAGAACCTTTGTGGTCCCCTTCCGTCAAAAAAGCCGTAAAACAGGGCGTTCTGGATACCATCCGCTGGGGTCGGCAGCTCGAATCCGCTCACAATGCCATGTCTTCCATACTGGCTGAAGACAAAGACTGGCCCGATGCCATTGTTCATTTTCAAAAACTGCTTGAGTGTAAAAAAGACAAATTTTTCTCACAGGATTATATTCATCTGGGCCGTCTCTATCTTCAGAACAATCAGACCCATGAGGCGAATATCAGCTTTATCCGGGCGTTATCCTTGAGCGAGCCCATTGAGAAGGCTTTCCAAGGAATTTGTCATATATTCAACAATAAAAACCATGGGGATGATTTTTATACGTTTTACCAGGAGGCAAACCATGGCTTGGTTTTTTCTCCCAGGATGCATGTCATTTCGGCATGCTATTTCATTGACTCGAAACAGTACAAAAGATCTCAGCAAATTCTCACGGAGCTAAACCGGCAGGAGCCCACGGCCGATGCGTATTATTGGCTGGCCCGTATTGCTGAAAAAGAAAAAGACTGGGATCAAATGGAGCTGAATATTCAGAAAGCAACCGTTTTGGAGCCCTCTAATATAAATTATCGGCGCATGTTTTATGGGGTGCTCATACGGCTCGGAAAACAAGAGACAGCGGAAAGAGAGATCGGTCTGATGATCCGGCATTCGGACAAGCCAAGTCCCCGGCTTTTTGATGAACGGGCAAAGTTACGCTTAAAACAAAAAGACTTTCTGGGCGCGGTCACGGACTGGAAGGAGGCCATTGCCCTTGCACCTGAAAATGCCTCTTTGTATGCTAACATTGCCGAGGCATATATAGAACTGGGAGAGTTGTCCCGGACACTGGAATATTATAAAAAAGCCATAGCCATCAATCCGGGCAATCATGACTACGTCAAAAGATATACTACCCTAATCGAATCAAAACTCGATTAGGTGTTACCCCGTTATGGGTTATCCGTTATCAGTTTTCAAAGATCCATGGGCAAAAACCGGGCCATGATCTAACGAATAAATAGTATTATTAATATGTTGTACAATTTTTGGCCGTGTAACCCAAGCGGCGGAGCCATGTATGCACCTGCCCCCTATCCTTTAACTTTTGACCTTTAACTTTTAACCCCTGAACCCGTAAATTAATTTTCCTCTTTGCCCTATGCTTGCCCCGCCCGCCCTGTGGAATGTGAAGCCTATTCCTCTGGGGTAGGTCCGGAAGATCGTACTGGGACGCCACGCCCTATGCGTTTGTTCCTGATAACTGATAACCAATATTCCCCTTGACACACTCCTTAAAAGTGTTTATGCATATAACGATGTGTATAGAGAGGTGTATGATGCGAACAAACATAGTTTTAGATGATAATCTCGTTAAAGAGGCAATAAAATTAAGCGGGATCAAGACCAAAAAAGACCTGATTCACCTTGCCCTGAAAGAATTTGTCGAAAACAAACGTCGCCTGAATCTCCTTGACCTTGAAGGGAAAATAGAATTCGCCGAAGGGTACGATTATAAAAAGATGCGAGAGGCGAGATGATCCTGGTCGACACTTCGGTACTGATAGATTTCTTAAAGGGAGTTAAAAACAGGACTACAGATAAATTCAGATCCATTTTGCTTCAGAAAATACCATTTGGAATTAATTCATTCATATATCAA
>Ga0315537_1000972_pt1 | contig 22952 bp, 16 predicted proteins | sample SalMarSW160270MG_FD_203091 | JGI IMG/M metagenome (GOLD analysis project Ga0315537, IMG submission 203091) | Salt marsh sediment microbial communities from the Plum Island Ecosystem LTER, Massachusetts, United States - Salt Marsh Sediment SW1602-70 ...
GAATTTTATGCTCTACTGACTTATTATGTCACGTTACCTACTATGACATTCTACAGGTAAAAACCATTAGGCAGGTGCACCACAGGCATTTATTGGTTTGCACCTTAAGTTTGAAAGTTAACTTGCCTATATTTCAGCATAGTGATAAATCAAGAAGCCCCCGAATGGAATAGATCCCGCACAGGGGCTATCCCGCACAGGGACTTCATTTCCTCCCGTTTATGAAACAGCATCATTTATAACAACGTGCTGTTCAAACTGATTCTCTATTATCCGGATGCTTCGCATTCGAATAGGGCCGCCGACACAGCAATCCCTGGTTTATTCGACCCCGGCCCACTTCTTGTGGCTCTCGAGGAGATCGGGATTTTCTTCCCGCCAGCGTGCCATTACTTCATCCGCAAGCTTTGCAATATCCTCTGCAGTTGCTGTTCCGGCCATCAATTTCTGCGGGGCTATGTACATCACCTCAGAGTCGAATGTCCATGCAATCATGTTGGGTATATACGCGGTGTTCTTGCCGGTAAACCACTCCCACTGCTGTTTGTTGTTGGCATCCTTTATGTACTTTTTACCGTCACAACGCGTGTCTGCCGGGAATATGTGCACCTGCTCCCACAGCGCAGTCGACCGGTCCGGCCTGTGCATGAACCGGATAAATTCGGCCGTCTCTTTTTTATGCTTGGATTTCGATGAAATACCGACACCCTGCACATCGATGATGGGAAGACCTGCAAGCTTTCCAATGCCGAACTTCGGCATGTTCATGATGCCAACATTTTCAGCCCCCAGGTTTTTCTCTGCTTCGGGCACCAGCGTAAGGATCGACTGCGTCATTGCCGCTTTGCCGGTAAAAAGGAGTTCGATACCCTGGTAGAGCTCGAGCGAGTTTGCGTCGTTATTGAAGTATCCCGCCTTTATAAGCTGTTCGAGCCGTTTCCAGTGTTCGTGCCAGCGGGGGTCGCTCCACTTGTAATCTCCGATGACGAGTTTCGTCGTATCGGTTATCGAGTCTTCCTGCTGAACAAGCCCAAATCCCGTGTACCACTCACCCCAGAATCCGTCCTTGAACCCGGCTCCGATATGAGTTATACCCGCTTTTTTCAGGATATTACAGGCTTCGATGAGTTCATCCCAGGTTTCAGGCGGTGTAATATCCTCCGGCACCCCTACCTGTTTGAAAAGCTTTCTGTTGTACATCCAGCCCATGGGCAGAACGTACCAGCCTGCCCGATACTGCTTTCCCTGGTAGAACGACAGATCGGTCGCGTACATATCCTTTAACTCATCTGCTTGTATCCAGCTGTCGAGAGGCTCAAGATAGCCTAACCACACATTTTCCTGGTGGTAGATACCGTTCCACAAATACTGAAGATCAGGCGGTGTGCCTGCGGCTGATGCAGTGGTAAAATCGTCTATTACGTTCTCCGTGGCCTGTAATACTGTCTCAAATACGATTTTGTTAAGAAAATTTTTTACTGAAACGGGAAAAAATTGCGGTTTTTATTGTTTGAACGTCCAGTTATTTCGGGAATTTACCGGGGATGTGCCCGTACTTTTCCGGAAATTACACATCTTTATTGACAAAATATCCGGTAATTGGGTATAATATTTTGTTCAAATTAAGCCAAATAGAGAGAAAACAATAGAACGCACAGGCCTGAGCCATATAGACAATGCGCTTCGCAACAGGCACATCATCCTGAACATCATCAGATCGGGCGCACCTATTTCAAGAAAACAGGTTTCCGATATTTCGCATCTCAGCATTGCAACGACAAAGCGGTTAATTGAAGAGATGATCAGGGATGGACTGATCGTTGAAGCAGGTCTGAACAAAAGTGTTCGGGGAAGAAGGGCGTCCCTCCTTCAGCCCAATCCCGATTACTGCTGCGCATTCGGCATCAATATTATCCCTCATGCGCTGGAGATTTCTGGTATATCCTTTACCGGAAACCTCATCTACAGAGAAACAATCAAGGATGTTCCTACCGAAAAGAATGATATCCTTCCCCGATTGTACCGGGAGATCCAAAAAATCCTCCAATTTTATGAAAACAACTGCACGGGAAGCCTGCTCGGTATCGGTATCGGTATCGCGGGCCTCGTAAATATCCTGGACGGCCTTATCCTGTACACACCGAATATGACAGGCTGGGAGGACGTTCATCTCGGCCGTCTGGTAAAAGATCGTTTCACCTGTGAAGCTATCGTTGACGACACAACCCGGTGCATGGCACTTTCTGAAAAACGCTACGGGCTGGCACGCGATTTACAGAATTTTTTATACATCTATATCGGTGAATGCGTCGGTTCAGGGCTCATTCTCGACGGCAGAATATATCGGGGCAGGCACGGCGTTGCCGGAGAGTTCGGGCATATCACCATATATCCCAACGGTAATCTCTGCAACTGCGGAAACAGGGGGTGTCTCGAGGCGCATGTCTCCGTAGATGCAATACTGCAGGGCGTACGAAATAGCCTGGACTCCAATGTATATTCGACACTCAAAACAATTTTAGCCGACAGAAAAAACATCACACTTGAAGACATACAGCTCGAAGCAGAGAAATCCGATAAGTTCTCCAACATGATCATAAATACCGTGAGTGAGGATATCGGCATCGGTATTGCAAATCTCGTAAATGTGTTCGATCCTGGTGTGATCATTCTTGGAGGCGAAGTGATAGATACATTCGGCAATCAGATTCTGGAAAACATCAGCCGGATTGTCCGGCTCAAGGCGATCAACGCCATATCATCGAAAACTGAAATACTCAGGGCGGGAGTACGCGATTTTTCAGCATCGAGGGGAGCGGCGACGCTGCCCATAGAAAAGTACCTGAATAACGACATCCTGAATATCCGTCAGGCGGTTCATCAGCGGGAGCGGCAACAGGGTACGGGGATTGCCCCGCGAGGAGGCGGTTGAGAATATGGTCGAGGGTTTGAAGCTGCTTATGGAAATATGCGAGAAGGAGAGCATCACGATTCTGCTCGAACCCTTCAATACACGTGTCGATCATCCCGACTACTTTCTCGACGATCCATTTTTATCTGTCGATATAGTGAAAAAAGTCGGAAGCCAGAACCTCAAGATACTCTACGACATCTACCACATGCAGATCATGTCGGGTAACCTGCTTGGTTTTATCAGTGAAAACATCGGGTATATCGGCCACTTCCATATCGCCGGAGTGCCGGGCAGGCATGAGCCCTACAAGGGTGAGCTGAACTACCGCTATATCGTGGACGAGATCGACCGCATGTGGTATAAGGGCTTTTTCGGCCTCGAGTACTGGCCGTCGCTTGATGACGAAGATTCCCTGAGGCGGACACTGGAATATTTTACATGATACAATAATAGGCAAATGAACTTCCAAACTTTAACAATTAAAACCGGCACTTGCCTAATGGTTTTTACCTCTAGAATGCAATTACAAGTAATTGTAACAGTATAGATAGTCAGCTTTGCATGAAATTCTGGTACAAAAAACCGTAATTTTAATGGATAAAACCATAAATCTACAACAATGAATGGCGTCTCTGCTCTCGAATACAGGAAAACATACTTTTAAATATGAGGCGAGTAGTATATACTATTCTCACTGCGGGTTTGTTTTAATTCTATCTATTGATGAAAGGAGCGGACAATGAAGTTCAAATTCGGTGTTGATTCGTTTATCTGGTCCGAGAATTTTTCCGAGAAGGATCTCTGGATTATTCCCAAGGCAAAGGAGCTCGGGTTTGAAACCATCGATATTGCAATCGCCCATCCCGAGACATTCCCTACCGAAAAGGTAAAAAAAGAGGCTTCCGGCGCCGGTATCGATGTGGTGACGACAACAACCCTGAACGAGAGCACGAACCTGATTTCCCCGGATCCTGGTATCAGAAAGAAGGGTGTGGGTATGCTCAAGCTGCTCGTGGATATCAACTACGAGCTGGGATCTAATATTTTAGGTGGCGTAAATTACGCAGGATGGGGGTGCCTCACAGGTAAGCCGCGGACAGAAGATGAATGGAACTGGTCGGTCGAATCGATGCGGGAGGCCGCTTCATACGCGAAGGAAAAGGGTGACCTGACAATCGCCTGCGAGCCGGTCAACCGTTTTGAGACCCACTTTCTCAATATTGCGGATGATGCAGTTCGCTACTGCAAGGACGTGGGCACCGGAAACATGGGAGTACACCTCGACTGTTTTCATATGATTCGTGAGGAGATGAGCTTTAAGGGTGCTGTCGAAACCTGCGGCAGAGAGTACCTCGGCTATGTCCACGTATGTGAAAGCAACAGGGGTATACCCGGAACAGGCCTGGTCCCCTGGAAGGAATTCTTTACCGCAATAAAGTCCATCGGATATACCGGGCCAATGGTAATCGAATCCTTCGATCCGAGCTTCGAGGAGCTGAACAGGCTGTGCGCAATCTGGCGGAAATTCGCCGATTCAGGTGAGGAGCTTGCCGTTCAGGGGCTACGAAACCTTCAGCGGATCGCAGCGGGTATTTAAAACCGCCGCCAAACAGCATGTTCTGTCCAACTGGTAAACGGTATTATATCCCCTAAACCTGATTCGTCATTATGCGGCGTAAAGCAGTGGACGCCGGATCCAGGTGGTTGCAACGGCGGTTTAATCTTTAAAAGTATCCGAATAACTATAGGCAAGTTAACTTTCAAATTTAAAAGGTGCAAACCAATAAATGCCTGTGGTGCACCTGCCTAATGGTTTTTACCTGTAGAATGTTATAGTAGGTAACTTGACATAATAAGTCAGTAGAGCATAAAATTCTGGTACAAAAAACCAGGATCTTAATGGATAAAACCATAATTATTATAAAACAGGGAGAAAAAAATGGTAATGAAAAAATTCATCAACAAGCCCGAGGATGTCGCACGCGAGCTTACAGAAGGCCTCGTGAAGGCGTACGGCAACTACCTGAAACTGGTTGATAACGACATCATAATCCGCACGAAACCGAAAGAGAAGGGCAAGGTCCAGATCGTGTTTGCCCAGGGCATAGGGCATGAGCCGGGATTGACCGGTATGCTCGGATACGGCATGCACGATGTTTCGGTACCCGGGGACATCTTCGCCTGCGCCGGCGGTGACCGAATATATGAGGGGATCAAGATCGCCTGGGAGATGAGCGGAAAGACGCCCGTTCTCGTTTTGATAGCGAATCATGAAGGGGATGTATTGAACGGTAATATAGGGATAGACATGGCGAGTGAGGACGGAATCAAGGTTGAGAGCGTTCTCCTGTACGACGACATTGCAAGCGCCCCGAAGGGGCAGGAGAAAGAGAGGCGGGGAATGGCCGGTATGATCTTCGGCTTCAAGATCGCCGGTGCGCTCGCCGAGCAGGGCGCGGATATTCGAACCATTGTCGAAAAAACGAAACAGGTGAATAACAGCACCCGCACCATACTCGTGGCGATGACCTCATGTACCATTCCGACAACGGGCCAGTCACTTTTTGCAATAGCCGATGACGAGTTCATCATCGGGCCCGGCCAGCACGGTGAACCCGGACCCGAGGGCCCCATGAAGATAAAGACCGCAAATGAGGTAATGGACGACGTTGCCGAACGGCTCATCGAGGACGGCGGATACAAAAGCGGTGACGAGCTCCTCGTCATCATAAATGGATGCGGGGCAACTACCCTGATGGAGATGTTCATCCTGTACAGGCGGCTCGAAGAACTGCTCGCATCGAAGGGAATTAAGCCGTACAAGCCGCGGATCGGAAACTACATTACCACCCAGGAAATGGCGGGGTTTCAGCTTACCATGTGCAGGTCGAACGAGGAGATTAAAAAACTCTGGGACGCACCCTGTGATACGCCCTACTTCAAGATCACGGGCGTGTAGCCGGAAATAGGCATTCGGATGCATTACCCGGTGATATTCGACTGCATAGGCGGGGTGCTCTACCAGTAAATAAGTATTATGTCTCCATAAGCACCTTTGTCCCATAAATAAGTATTATGTCCCCATAATTGCGGCCTCCCGGGGGACTGACCGATTAACAAGTACGTATGATGTCCCCATATTTCTATCGAGGGGGTTGCTGTATACATACGCGAAACTGCGTCCCCTTCTCCGGGATTGAGCTCGCGGTGATCTCCCAACCGTGGGAGTTTAGTATCGACCGAACGATCGAAAGCCCGAGACCTGTTCCCGGTTCGTTTCGCGAATTCGTCCCGCGGTAAAAGGGTTCGAAAATATGCTCTATTTCTTCGTCCGAAATCGGCGGGCCCGTATTCTCCAGAACAACTATTACATATTCCCCCTCGCGGTATGCTCTCAGCCCTATTACGTCCTTTTCGCCGGTGTAGCGGATTGCGTTGGTGAACAGGTTGTCGAACGCACGCGACAGTAGTTTTTCATCCCCCATAACCGTCGCTCCTTTCTCGAGTGCGATTGACGATGTGAACTCTCTCTCGTACACGGCGGCGTCCTCCCGGTACCCGTGGGCGATGCGGGTTAAAAAATCGTGAAGGTCGATAGACTCGAAATGCCGCCGCCACTCACCCGTTTCCATCTTCGAAAAATCGAGCAGCTGCAATATCCGTTCTTCCAAAATCTTTGATTTCGAATATATGATATCGATGTACTTTGAAAGAAGCTCGGGGCTTTTGGCGAGGCCGTCAGAAATTGCCTCTATATAGCCCCATATCGCGGTAAGGGGTGTTTTTAAATCATGGGAAACGGCCATCAAAAAACGCGACCGCTGGGCGCTGTTCTCCTTGAGCTGCCTTCTCATTTTTTCGAACGATCTCGTGAGAGAGGCAATTTCATCCCGACCCCCCGCCTTCAGCTCAAAATCCAGATCCCCCGATGCAATCTTTTCAGTCGCCGCTTCGAGCGTACCGATAGAGCGGTTCAATGAGTTTACAATGAATATCATCATAACGGCCGAGAACAGGATAATAGCGATGAAGGCATACACGGTATTTCTGAAAAACTTGACGACTGCGCTGGGCCTTTTCCGCTGGACAGAGGGAAGACGAAGGAGCACCTGGCCCTTAACCGCGTTATCAACGGCAAACGGCCGTATAGCGTATTCATAGGTTGTGGTGCCGGATGATTGATTGTGCTCAAGGGCGTCTGCAAGTGTATCTCCGGTTTTAAGGCCCGGTATGTTCGAAAGAACAACCGCCCCCTCAAGGTCAACGAGAGCAACGTCGATACCCTGCGGAATGTGTATCTTCTGCAGATCGGGGTACACCTCCTCATACTCTTCAGGGAGACGGTAATCGATCCATCCGCGGGCCTGAAAATAATTCGGCACCTTTGTTTTACCGCTTTTTTCCGAGACCATCATGTTTATGTATCCCGCTAACATGGTCATGAACACGGGAATAACGATGTTTCCGACAATGAGAATGAGAATCTTCGTCTTGACTTTCATTGTCCACCCCCGAGAGTATGCGGGGTGAATCTGTACCCGAAACCCCGGATGGTTTCGATGAACTTCGGAGATGCGGGATCTTTCTCGATCTTTCTCCGCAGCCTCTGAATATGAACTGCAACGGTGGTGACGTCCCCGTACTCGTATCCCCATACCTTCCTGAATATCTCTTCCGGAGTCATGGTAACACCGGGATTCTGCACGAGCAAAAACAGGAGCTCGAGCTCCTTCGGCGGTATCGATACCCGTTTTCCGTTTTTCTTGAGCAGGGCACCCTCCGCATCCAGGGTAAAATCACCGAACCGCATGAGAGATGTATTCCTTGAATCGTAAAAACGCCGAAGATGCGCCCGAACACGCGCGGCCAGTACCTTCGGGGAAAAGGGTTTTGTGACAAAATCGTCGGCCCCCAGGCCGAGACCGAGGATCAAATCCTCATCCGTATCACGTGCCGAAACGATAACAACAGGTATATTTTTCTTTTTCCGCAGTTCCCTGAGCGCTTCGAAGCCATCCATGCCCGGCAGGTTGATATCCAAAACCAGAAGGTCGAAACTGCCGGCTTCCAGGATTAAAAAACCTTCCTCCGCAGTGGTGCACAATTCGAACGTTATCCCCTCTTTCTCGAGGTACATGCCGATCAGTTCTCCGATCTCCCTGTCATCCTCGATTATAAGAACGTTCGCTTTCATCCAATATTTCCCGCAGTATCTCCCCCCTTTAGAACCGCTTCCTCAAAGGAGATATGGGTTTTAAACCTGGTTATACCAAGTCTGCCGAAAAGCGAATCGACCAGCGAGTACACGACGGGAATAACAATGAGGGTCAGCATGGTTGCAAACGCGAGGCCGAAGGCTATGCTCACCGCCATCGGTTTCCAGAAGGACGATGCGCTCGCGGTTGAAACGATTATAGGAGTAAAGCCTGCAATTGTCGTAACCGTTGTGAGGATTATAGGCCGCAGGCGCAGCATACCCGCGTTGATCAGCGAGTTCCACCGGTCAACACCACTCTCCCGTTCCCTGTTCACGAAATCAACGAGCACCAGAGAGTCGTTCACCACCACACCCACCAATGCGAGCACCGCCACGAGTGTGTTGAGGGAGAACGGCAGACCGGTTACGAAAAGGCCGAATATCACCCCTATAAAGGCGAACGGAATCGTCACCATGACGATCAGCGGCTGTACGTATGATTTGAACTCGGTACCAAGTATGGTGTACACAAGAAAAAGCGCGACGATAAAAGCGATGTACAGGGAGTTATAGGTTTTTTTCTGTTCTTCTGCAGCGCCGCCGTACACCAGAGTATATCCGGGAAACCGCTTCGAAAAATCGGAAAGGAGGCCCTTTTCACCCACCAGCATGTTTCCCCTGAGAATACGGGTCACCTCGTCCGGCGTACGCATCTGCATGCCGCCCTCACCCTGGTACGACGTCGTGTTTCCGGTGACGGTCAAAACCCTCTTTTTATCCCGGTGATCGATCTCGGAATACCCCTCGATGATTCGAAACTCGGCCACATCCTTCAATGCGACCAGCATCCCTGCATTCGTTCGTATGCGGAGGTTCTGTATGGCGTCAATACTATCGGTTTGTTCATCGCTGTCCCTCACAATGATGTCGTACTCTTCAAGCCCTCCACCGCGGTATTCTGAAACGGTCGTTCCGTAAGAGGCGGTGTTGACAAGACCGGCAATATTCTGCACCGTAAGCCCGTACAGCGCCAGTCTATCATACTTCGGTACGATAGTAAGCTCTTTTTCCCCCGATTCGAAACTGGTCGAAAGGTCAGCCACACCCGAAATCTTCTGCAGTTCACCGATGATATAATCGCCTATGAACTTGAGACGACTAAGGTCATTTCCTGAAATTCTCAGCTCGATATCGTTTCCCGTCGGGGGACCATGTCGACTTGTATCGAATTTATAGATGTATATACCGGGAGTCGTATTCAGGAAGGAACGTATCGACCCTTGTATCTGCTCGATCGAATAAGCGAGAGTATCCGGGTTTTTTAAGTCAATCCGTATTTCTGCGTTAGAGGTTGCGGTTTTCCACATTCGCTGTTCCCTGAGCTGTCCAACGGTCGAAACCACCGCCTCGATATCATTTTTCTCCTTCATATTCAGTATGTAGTTTTCAACTTTAGAAACGACGGCATTCGTTTCGTCGAGCGAGGAGCCGGTGGGAGTCTGGAGCTGCAGCACCATGGTTGTTGAGGTGCCCCGTGGAAAGAACTGAAACCTGACCGCCCTGAAGGCAACTGCCATACCCGCCAGAATCAGGGCGGAAACAACAAGTGAAATCACGAGAAAACGATGGCCGAGCGCAAACAGTATCGCCTTTTTGTACCGCTGCAGAATCCAGGTGTACAGACGGTTTTTTTTATCTTCTTTTATTTTTACTTTCCCGGACAGTTCGGCCACGTGGGAGGGCAGAATGACGAGGCTTTCGAAAAGTGAGGCCGAAAGCGCAAACGCCACCACTACCGGAAAAATCTTCATGAACTTGCCCATCATGCCCCTCATCATCAGCATTGGTATGAAGGCGACGATGGTTGTGGCCACCGCAGCGACAACCGGCCACATGACCTCTTTCGCACCCTTGAGCGTCGCTTCACGCACAGCCATTCCCCCCTCAACGTACCGGTGAATGTTCTCCAGCACGATAATCGCGTCGTCGACAATCATACCGGAAACGAGAATGAGGGCGAAGAGGCTCAGGTTGTTGATGGTGATGTCGAACGCACGCATAAGAATGAATGCGAGAAGAAAGCTGAACGGTATGCCCCACACGGCGAACAGGGCGTTACGCCACCCGATAAATATGAGCAGCAGAAAAAAAACGAAAACGATGCCAAAAAGCGCATTGGTGCTGAGTGTGTGGATACTGTTCTTCACATCGATCGAGCCGTCGTTTCGCACCTGTACGTCGACGCCCGGAAGGTCTTTCTGGAATTCTGCAATCTTTGTCCTGACGTCCTTCATTACCCGAATAATGTCCCCATCGGCATTTTTATACACAAAGAGGTTGACCGAGGGTCGGCCGTTCAGTTTTCCCAGAACGGAGGATTTCTCAAGAGTATCCTGTACCGCAGCAACGTCCTTGATACGGATCGCACTCCCTTTTTCATCCATTCTCAGCACCAGGTTTTGGATCTGCTCCAGCGAGTCGAACTCCCCCACAGTCCGCATCACGAATTCGGTCGCACCTATTTTCACCGTTCCGCCCGGAATATTGATATTCCGCTCCTCTATGGCATTTATAAGGTCGTTGAGTGTTATACCGTATTCGTTTATTTTTGCCGGATCTGCATCCACCCAAATCTGCCGTGCGCGTGCGCCGGAGATTTCAACCCGTGAAACATTGTCGACGTCAAGGATCCGGTCACGGAGGTCCTCCGCCATTTCGCGGAGCGCATTCCCGGATAGGTCCCCGCCGATGCCGATCGTGCAGATTGAATTCACCTCGCGCATATTGAGCCTGACGATATTCGGCGCATCTGCCCCTGCCGGCAGATCAGTCACCTTGTTCATCGCGGTATTCAAATCGTCCCAGGCCTTATCGATATCAGCATTGGGCAGCATACTCACGCGGATACGCGACTGCCCCTCCCGCGATGTCGATGAGATGTAATCGATATTTTCAATACTGCTGATCTGGTCTTCTATCTTTTTCGTGACCTGCTGTTCCATTTCGAGCGGAGAAACGCCCCGGTAGTTTACAATGATGTAGAATGACCCGAAATCTACTGCAGGCATCTCTTCTTTTGGAATCGTCACGATCGTGTAAATCCCGAAAAGGAACACGATGATCATTATCATATTGACCAGAACTGGATTTTTTACCGAGAATTCCGGAAGCGACATACAAGCCCCTCTGTTTAATCGTTTGTTATCCTGATATCAACTGCGGTTCCCTCCGTAAGATTTTCAGCGCCGTCGGTTACAACCTCCATGCCGGGCTGAAGCCCCTGGCTGATGATGACGTTTTCACCAATCTTCTCCCCTAAAACCACCCGCAGTTTATGCGACTTTCCCTCGTCGGTGACGACGAAGAGGTAGTGTTGGTCGTACTCCTCCAACAGGTCCTTTTGAGGTATATACAAAACATTTTTCCATGTCTTTGTCTTTATGCTGCACTGCACGATCATACCGGGGTAGAGTGTCCTGTCAGGATTATCCAGCTCTATTTTTAGCGGGTAATTCGCAGTATTCTCACTCCTTTTGATTCCGATTCCGGCGATCCTTCCAGGACGCTCGACGGTATTCCCATAGCGCACCATCACTTTCTGCCCGCGGTGCAGATACACGATATCGGATTCACCGACGCCGGTATTCACGAGGAGCCTTTTCGTATTGACGATGCTGCAGACTGACGCACCGGTCGTAATGGTTTCACCGACTTCGAGTGAAAGACCTGCAATATACCCCGATACCGGCGCAAGAAAACGCGAGTTGTTGTAGTTTTTCTCAGCAAGCTGAAGTGACGCTTCGGCGCCGTCCTGAGCTGCCCGCGCCTTCTGGAGATTGCTCTGCGCCGTCATGTACTCGTTTTCAGAAATGTTCCTGCCGGCATAGAGCTTTTCAGTTGCCTTCATCTGGAGCTCGAGTACTTTGTAGGATGCCTGTGCGGACAACACGTTCGCCCTCGCCTGTTTCAGCTGAACTTCGTAATCGGTATTCTCTATTCTCCCGATCTCCACGCCTGCATCAACCCAGTCTCCCAGGCTTTTGTACACGTCAATTACCGTGCCGCTCACCTGGCTCTTCATTGCGATGTCAGTCTCACCTTCGAGAACTCCTGTGACCAGGGTGTATCGGGTAAGATCTCCCGGTTTTATCCTTTTGACCACTACAGGCACTTTTTTAATCGCCCCTGACATTTCCTCATATTCACCCTGCTGCGGGTCCTGTGCCGGAGGTTTTCGTTTTTTGAAGAGCGAGCCTATTCCGCCGCCTGCCCCAGTACAGCCGGTAGTAAGCAGCAGGACCAGTCCGCCGCACAGAAGATACAGTCCGATCTTTTTCATTATTCCCCCTCCCGCCCTTCTATAAATAGTTCATGAAGCATCTTCTTATCGCGCAGTCCCAGTTGTTTCATGAGGGAGGATTCTGCCCTGAGGAAATTATACCGCGCTGTCGTATACTGACTCTCCGCAGAGGTGAGCAGAACCTCCGTATTCAGCAGATCCGTCGCGGAAACGACGCCGCTTTCAAAGCGAGTCTTCATCTGCTCGTAGGTCTCCCGGGCGTACTCTGCTGCCTGGCGTGAAGAGTCTATCGACCGGGCAGCTGTCACCAACGCATATACGGCGCTTTCGACGGCGAGTACCACCCCATCCTTTGCCGATTCATAGGCATAGTGCGCCTCCTCGAGGCTCGAGGCAGACCCGCGCACTTCGTCGAGTGTATCGATGACGGGAAAAAGCGCAAGTGAACCGGAAAGGGTGACCACACCCTGGTAGGTGTAGGTTCGGTCGAGATCGCTTTTATCCAAGCTGTTTGTAAACGAGAGGTTGATTGAAGGGAAAAAAGACTGTTTTGCCGTTGAAAGGGCATTCTGATTGATTTCGATCGATGCAGCCGAAATTTTCAAAGATGGATTGCCCGCCATGCCGATGGAAACAGCGCGCTGCGAAATTTTCTCTACCGACTGATCGTCCAATGCACGAACGCGTTCAATGAATGAATCGATTACAGAAAACTCGACCTCCTCGAGTATGAAGTCGGGGGTTATACGCAAAAAGTTCGCGAGATCGCGGCGAGAGACCTCGTAATTGCTCTTCTCCTGAATATAGGAAACCTCCTTGGAAGATGTCTGTGATTGAACATTGAGGAAATCCGCCCTGGACAGGGTTCCCAGCGTGTAGCGTATGTTTGCTGTTTTGCTGTTTTCACGGGAAGCCTCCAGATCCTTGAATGCAATCGCCATGAGAGATTTATTCTCGAGCACTGAAAAATACTTCGATTCCACTTCAGCGATCGTTTCGAGCGTCTTCTGCTCGAGTGTGTATTCCGCAATTTTTTCATTTTCCCTGCCTGTCCGTATCCCGATTATACCTTTTCTTCCTCTATACACCGGCTGAGTCACCGAAACACTGAGGGAGGATGCGGATTTCTTTTCCTGACCCGGAACAATGCTTGAAACCGCCGGATCGTAGATCGAATAGCTGCTCGACGCCTGTGCGTACGGCAGCACACTCCAGATCGATTTTTTTGCGTCCCAGTGCGCAGATTCTTTCGCTTTAACAGCCGCTTTCAGAGCTGGATTGTTTTTGAGCGCAATCTCCCTGGCTTCATCGAGTGTGAGACCGAAACCCAACCGGCATACCATCCCGAAAAAAAGAGCACTCGCAAAGACGATTTTTACTGCTTTTCTGCTGAATATTTTTTTTTGCACTATTGAATGCGCGCGATGCTTCACTTTTTTCTTCCTTAATGTTACGTACAGGTTACCGGGATATTTTTAACTTGAATAATAATACAGGGAAAAGGGTGAATATCAATTAACAGAGAATGAACAAAGGATAAACTTATTATTTATCCCATTTTCCGAGCCGCATCTACGAGAATAATTCCTTCAGGGCAGGATAGAGCTTTTTGTACAATTCATACTTCTCCCGGTACTGCTCCGTCATCGTCGTGTCAGGATAAAACGTATCCTGTACACGCACCGCACGTGACACCCCTTCGTCAACGGAGCTGTACACACCGCTTGCAGTACCGGCAAGAATCGCCGCACCGAGGCAGGCTGCTTCCGAAACCTCGAGTGAAATAACCGTCTTGCCGAATACATCAGCCTTCATCTTAAGCCACTTTCCGGATTTTGCGCCGCCACCGACTGTGCGTATCTCATCCAACCGGACACCCGCCTCTTCCAGCGAGTCGATGTTCAGTTTCATCTCGTAATTCGTGCTATCTAAAACCGCCCTGCTGATGTCGCTTTTCGTAGTTGACAGGGTCAGGCCTATCATCGCTCCTTTCGACAGAGGATCCAGGGTCGGGGTGCCGCTTCCCACAAAGTGCGGCAGGAAAAAGACAGAGGCTGGATTGTCGCTCGCCCTGCTGATGATCAACTCGTACACGTCCCGCCCTGTTTTTTGGGCCTCCAGCACTTCCTGCCCACAGAGCGTGTCCCTGTACCAGCGCAGGAGAAGCCCGCCTGTGAGATTGAAGGCACAGCTTGCGTACATGCCCGGTTTCGTGTGGTGGTAGCAGCAGTAGTTGTTTTTGAGCATCCCTTCACTGAGAAGAGGCCTGCCGAGCACCGGATTGAGCACGTCGGACGTCCCGGTGGCGTTCATTGCGCTTCCCTCTTTGACGGCACCCGCACCTAAAAGCCCGCAGCACTGGTCGTGCCCGCCGGTTACCGCAACCGCCTTTTTCGCAAGGCCGAGTGCCTCCGCTCTTTCTTCGGGAATCTCGCCGACAATGCTGCCGGACGGTTTTACTTCCGCAAGAAGCTTTTCATCGACTCCTGCAGCCGATAGAATTTCTTCAGACCATCGCTCATTCAGAATATCGAATGCCATTGTGCGGGCGGCAAGAGAATAGTCGATCGTCGGAACCACGCCCAGCTTCAGAAACACGAAATCCTGGACGCACAAAAACTTCCACGCCTTTTTATAGAGCTCGGACATGTTCTCGTGAAACCACTGTATCTTGCAGATGCTGTACATCGGATGGAGGGGCATTCCCGTGATTTTGAAGATACGCTCCCGACCCATGCGCTCTTCCCACCATCGGGCCTGGACAAGCGTTCTGTCGTCGAAGGTCACAACGAAGTTGTACAGAGGCTCGCCTTTTTTGTCTACAGGTACCACTGCCTCCCCCTGAACGGAGACAGAAACAGCCGTCACGGGGTCACGCCCGGCCTTACCGGCAGATTCTGAAACGACCTCTTCAATGGAATTCCAGAGATTGCGGGAATCGAGCTCGGCCCACCCCTCCTTCGGGTGGATCAGGGGGTACTCCCTGTAGCTGTATGAGAGCATTTTCCCATCCTGTGAAAAAACAGCGGCCTTGCACCCGGTTGTCCCGACATCCAGGCCCATCAGACTCAAACCCTTCACCTCCTGATCCGGTTACAGCAGATTTGGATTTTTTGTTCTTATCCGGTCCGCTCCTGTTTGTACCAATGTATGTACTCAACACCCCTCTGTCAAGGCGGGAATTATTCGGACATTTCCAATCCGAATAATGCCGATCTGTGGGCTCCAGGCACGCAAAAAAAAAAAAAAACGGATATACATATACACAGTTCGAGTTTTATGGGTATATATGGGATTATTGTTTTTTTCTCAAAATGTGCTATAATAAATATCACCAGGTGCTCGGACACAGCGGATTGTTTGTGATAAGATTATTTCATAATCGTATAGTTAAGGTACATAGATGAAGAAGGGACGTTTCGGACAGTTCGTTTTACTTTCAATTATTATCCTGCTGATCGCATCCTGTTCATTCCAGAGAACGGACCTGCATGAACTGGCAAAATCCGAGCCCGGGATTACTGTTTTTGCCGACTATCTCGCTTTACCTGACGGAAGCGGAGTATACGGCTTCGGGAGGATGGGCGTATTCGATACCGGTAAAACCTTGTTTACCATTCAAAACAACGGAAACATAACAGCCAACATTTCTTCCCCAGCATTATCAAACGGCGATATCTCTCAATTTCAGCTCGATGATTCTTCAATGTCGCTTTCCATTGCACCGGGTGAAAGCACGGAGTTCAGCATAAAGTTTATGCCGACCGAAAGCGGGGACAAGGAAGCCACTGTATCGATAGAGGTAAAAGGGAGCAGCCCCTATACATTCACCGTGAATGGCCACGGTGCTGCCTCGAAGATCATTGTCATGCAGGATTCAACCAAGATTGCCAACGGCAGTATTGGATACAATTTCGGGACCCATGATATAGGGGCGCCTGTTGAAACCACCTTTTTCGTTCAAAACGAGGGCGACTTCGACCTCAGAATCACCGGCCTGCTCCTCTCGAACAGTGATGCAGCGCAGTTTGACCTGGAATTCGATACACTGAACTCAATTGTCAGGCCTGGGCAGAACACCACATTCAGCGTATGGTACAAACCGACAAAACTGGGTAAGGTTTCGACGACCCTGGTGCTGGTATGCAACGACCCGGATAATACCCCGTACACATTCCCTCTCGCAGGAAACGGCCAATCCTCCGGTGCAATACTCCCGGATATACAGGTTTATCTCGGTACCGCACCGGTCCCCGATGGGTCACCAGGGTATGATTTTGGCAACGTGCAAGTTGATGAAGAGAGCAGTCCGGTAACTTTCACGATAACAAACGAGGGCGGCGCAGGGGCCCTCGATCTTTCGATTTATAATATCGATGTTGTTGATTTGGATGTCGATGATTTCAGCGTGGACACCTCAATGACTGCTGAATCCGTGAAAGAGGGTGAGAGCACCACCTTTGACGTGCTGTTCGAACCGATGTCAGCCGGTGCCAAACAGGCCACTATCAGTATTTCAAGTAACGACCCGGACACGGAATCCTATACATTTACCGTAACAGGTACTGGCACTAAAATTCCGGCGCCTGATATACTCGTCAAAGTGAAAGACACCGGTGAAGATCTGTTGGCCGGATCAGGTATCTTCGACTTCGGCATCATTTGGACCGGCAGCACCGCTTCAGAATCGTTTACGATTAAAAACACGGGAAACGCGGAACTTACGATTGCATCCCCTGTCACGATTACGGGAGCGGCATTTACAAACAACTTCTTACCGCCGGCAACCATCAGCCCCGGGCAAAGCCTGGATTTCGATATTGTATTCGATCCTTCTTCCGGTGCCGTCCCATACAGTGAAACGGTTTCAATATCGAGCAACGACCCTGATGAAAACCCGTATCAGTTTACAGTCCAGGGCACAGGAAATAGTATTGCCACAGCCGACATCGCTGTGCTTCAGGATTCTATCTATATACCAAACAAATCCGGTACCTTTTATTTCGGAAGCGTTGTGGTGTCTACGCCAAAGACCGTCACCTTTACTATTAAAAATCAAGGCTCTTCAGGCCTCAATGTGAACAGCATTACATCGGACGACTCTCAATTCGTATTTTCAGGTTCTACTCCAATAACCGTTGCTGTCGGAGGGACAGAGACATTCGACATCACCTTCACACCGCAGAAGACCAATAACCAGAATGCCAAGATTACACTCGACAATACCGACCCCGATACACCTCAATATAAATTTACCGTAAAAGGCACGGGAACAAAAACAGAGGAACCTGATATTGCACTCTGGGCTGGCGGCAGAGAGATCACGAAGGACTACAAGTATTTTGAAGATACTCTCATAGGGGAATCAAGCCCGCCCGTTACCTTCACCATTGAAAATAAAGGACAGGCTGACCTTGTAATAAGCAGCATTATTCTGACCAAGGGCGAAAAGGACTTCAAGATCGACCTGCAGGAAACATCCTTCTCTATACCGCCCAATGAAAGCACAACCTTCGATATAATTTTCACCCCGGATAAAAAGGACAAGCGCTCAGGCAAGCTCGAGATACGAAGCAACGACCCCGACACCGACAAGCTTTCGATCAACCTGGAGGGAAAAGGGCTGAAGTAATAGCCGACATCTAACCTGCCCCGATCCGTCTACATACGTGCATCTATAAGTGCATCTGCAACCTCTTTTATAAAAAGCGCCACCGCTGTTGCGCCCGGGTCCTGGACACCGCGGGTTCGCTCTCCGAAGGAGCGCGCCCTTCCCTGTTTCGATACCATACCGACCGTGTCCTGCACACCCTTTTCCGCAGCAGAAGCTACAGCGTTCAGCATTTCGGAAATCGACTTGCCTGCTTCAGCAGCGGACTCTGCAGCCCGTAGGGCGGGGATGAGCGCATCAAGCAGTGTCTTGTCGCCTTCCCGCGCCTTGCCGAGCTTCATTATTCCTCTGACAGCGGCATCGAACATGGCGGCGATATCACCCGCCGAGAGGCTCTCTTTTTCTCTAACCGTATTACCTGCCTTTCTAAGACCTGCTGAAAACAGGGCACTGAACGTGGAGGGGTTTGCCTCGCTGAACGCCATACTTGCCCCTTTCAGGATATCGGTTATCGGTTCATCCGTAACACCGGCAAGGTAATTTTCTACCGCTCCGAAACACTTTTGCACGGTAATGCCGAGGTCCCCGTCTCCGATCTCCGCATCCAGATCCCGCACCTGCTTCACATGTCCCTGCATCCGGGCAGCGGCTTCTTTTAAAACCTTTATAACCTCATCACGAGTCAATGTGTCTGCACCCATGTTCTCGCCTCCCTATACCTTCTGTAGCTGCTGGAGAAGAAAGGGCGAATAGGATGGCGCATCGAGCAGCTTTTTCAGATCGTCGTCGAGCCTGAACATGGTAATCGAGGCGCCCTTCATCTCCATCGATGTTGCATACTCGCCGACGTAGCTCCGGTGTATCTGTATGCCGTGCTCCTCCAGAATCATGCTCACCTTCCGGAACAGTATGTACAGCTCCATCGGGGCTGTGGCCCCGAGGCCGTTCACGAGAACCGAGACCTCATCTCCCTTGTTGAAGGGGAGGTCTTCAATTACTTTTTCCGTCATGATCTGCGTAATCTCATCCGCTGTTTTGAGCTTGCCGCGCTGCACCCCCTTTTCCCCGTGAATGCCCATACCGATCTCCATCTCGTCTTCGCCTATAGTAAAGGTGGGCTCTCCGGCTGCAGGTATGGTACACGGGCTCAACGCAACACCCATCGTCCGTGTTGCTGCGATCGCCCGGTCCGCCCACTGTTTCACTACTTCGAGGCTCGCGCCCTCTACGGCCTTCGCGCCCGCGATCTTGTACGCGTAGAAAATACCGGCAATACCCCTCCTCCTGTCCTCCTCCCCCTTCGGAGCAGACGCGACGTCGTCACATCCGATCGATGTGGCGGTCTCTATGTCCTCATCCTCGGCCATGTCGGCCGCCATGTCGAAGTTCATGATATCGCCGCCGTAGTTTCCGTACAGGTAGAGCACACCCTTTCCGGCGTGTACCGCCTTCGTGAGCTCGAATATCTCTTTTGACGATGGGGACGAAAACACGTCCCCGACAGCCGTTCCGTCCAGAAGCCCCCGCCCGGTATATCCGAGGAAGAGCGGGAGGTGGCCGGAACCGCCGCCTGTAATAATACCGACCTTGCCTTCGATCGGCGCCTTTGTAAACATGACGGTACGCTTTGTATTCGGCACCCGTTTCAGGTGCTCCGGATATGCCCTCAGCATTCCCTCGATCATCTCATCGACGACCCGTTCGGTCGAATTGATAATTTTTTTCATTTTCCATACCCCCATACTATTAGTTCACCTGTGCATTACGTGCGAATAGTGGTATTTTTCAATGTATTCGTCACGTATCATACCCTCTGCTGCAGGCACACAGCGGTTACTCCGTTTCATGCCTGACCATGTCATGCATGAGGTCTTTCAGCCGCGGATAGGTCTCGATATATTTGTCTACATAGTAGCTGTACTGTTCGGTGTTTTCTTTATTCGGCTCGATACTTTTCTTTATTCTCACCATCGCCGACGCTGCTTCTTCTATACTCGAATAAACACCCGCGCCGAAGGAGGCGAGTATCGCATCACCTAACAGAGGCGCATTCGGCTCCTCAGTAAGATGGATGGGCACTCCCATCACGTCACTGTGAATCTGCATCCACAGATCGCTGTTCGTAGCCCCGCCGCACGCGTAGATCTCCTTCGGCTCGAAGCCCGAATCCTTGAAGTAACGCATTATGTGCTCCGTTCCATAGGCGACACCCTCCATTATTGCCCGGTACACATGAACAGGCGTATGGTTCAGCGAAAGCCCCCAGATGACACCCCGTGCCTGTGAATCGGTAAGCGGATTTCTGTTTCCCTGCCAGTAGTCTAAAAGGATGAGCCCGTCGCTTCCTATTTTTATATCCTTCGCACGCTGGTTCATGTAGCGGTAGAGTGAGAGGCCCTTCCGGGAAGCCTCTTTTTCAAGCTCCTTCCCTATAAACCCGTTTTTAAACCACTTCAAAACCGAGCCGGTCGAAATCTGAGCCCCCTCGACAACATACAGTCCAGGCATAACCGCGTCCGGAAAACCCCCGAATATGCCTTTTTTATGAAACTCTTCCGCTGCATGCCCCAGCATGAGGTGCGATGAGCCCGTGATAAACGCGATTCTGCCAGGCTTTACCGCACCTAGCCCCAAAATGCCGATATACGCATCCGCGCCGCCCTGGACGATGAGTGTTTTTTCCGAAAGGCCGGTTTCTTTGGCGACATCGGATCTGATCGGCGCAATCGGCGCACCGAGCTCCAGGATGCTCCCTGGGAATTTCCCGATTGCGTCTTCAAGCCCAATCGCTTTATAAAAATTCCGGGGCCAGCCTCCGGATCTCGAATCGTAGTACCAGCGCACAGTGGTGTTGTTTATGCTCCCGACATATTCGCCGGTCAGACGGTAATTTATCCAATCCTGAAAACCGCATACGTACCGCGCGCGTTCCCACATATGGGGTTCATTTTCCTTAACCCACAGCGCCTTTGACGGCATCCACTCCGCCGATACGCTGCCGAACCCGTTGTATTTGAGGGCCTCCGCTCCGCATGCAGCTATCTTCTCCGCCTGCCTGAACGCGCGGACATCCATCCACAACAGCGCATTTCTGAGAGGTGTAAAATTTTCATCCAATATAAGCACTGTACAGCTCGTCGTATCGACTGTGGCTGAGAGAATCCGATCACTTTTAACCCCGGAGTTCTGTACTATATCCTTCGCAACATCGATGAAAGCGTCCCACCACTGATCGGGAACCTGCTCCGCCCAGCCGGGCCTCGGGAACAGAGTCTGGTACTCACATGCACTCGTATATACCATGTTCCCGTTCTCATTGAACAGCGCACCCCGAACCGATTCCGTGCCGAAATCAAAGGCAAGAATAGAGACTTCGCCTGCCGTCATCCTGTGTCTTCCTCCAGATAATGAGTATTCTGCCTAATCGACTAATGCCCGACATTCTTCAGGAGAATCCCGTTGACAAGAACTTTCCCGCTTGTGCTGTCTACCCCCGCACAGGTCCCGAACACCTCGACATCTTTCCTGTTCTCGAGGTAGTATGTGCCCTTCAGGGATACATGCGCAATTCCTTCTATTGTATCCTCATCCTCGTATCGAACGAGAAGGTCGAACTCAAAGACATCATTTTTCTTCTCTAGATTGGCAATTTTTCCGGTCCACAGGATATACACTCCCCTGTACGCAGCCCGTTCCTTCATTATCTCAAAAAACCGGGGTGAGAAGTCGATCGAGAGGGGGTCGGGCGGATTAATGAAGGTATACAGTATGTCGAATTTCTCCTTCACGGGCGGTGATGCGTTGGAGAGCATTATCCTGTTCAGAGTGACAATAGCGGTATTGGTCCTTCCGCGGTAGATGTACTTCTTGATGCGGACGAAACTATCCTCGATCTCCTTGGCAGTGAATGAATACAGGGCTTCTTCCTTCACGGCGGTTACCGGCTGGCCTTCAGGGAGCTTCACCGCTCTCAGTGCGACGATCTCGGGATAGAAACGCTCAAGCGCCCTGTCATAGAGGGGTGTTACATAGAAAATTGTAAGGATGATAATTATTCCTGCCGTAATACTCAAACCTAACAGGTATGGCTTGAGCTTTATGAAAAATGGAAGCGTTGCAGAACGATAGGCCTTGAGATCGAATGACTGAACGAATGAAGATGTATCCTCCGCAGATCGAAGCCGTGCAATGGCGTTTTTTACCGTCCGCTCACGGGGATTTATTTCAAGCACCTCTCCCCAGAGGCTTACGGCATCCTCTATCCTCTCGTCCTTCAGGTAGATGTAGGCAAGACCCTTCAAGAGCTCAATATGGTTCTCCCTGATCAGGAGACCGGCCCTGAAATAACTGCGCGCACCTTCGAAATCATCGGTGAAAAGCGATGCATAACCCAGAAACAGGTAAATATCCGGGTCGTTCTTATCCTCGGTGAGTGCCTTCTCGAGGTGGGATACCGCCTGCACGTACTGTTTTTTTCTGTAGAATTTCAGCCCGAGTTTCTTTTGAATGCCCTTTTTCTTCAATAACGTATTCTTCAATAACCTATCCGAATAGGAAGATAATAGACTGTGAACCATTCATACAGAATATGTGTGTCTATTTCCCCGGCATCTCCCGGGTATTTTCGAAATCCTGATCCCGGAGAAGGGGTGATTATTCTCCTGTTATAATAGTGCTACAGCGATACTTACCGATTATATTGTATAAAATGCACCTTGTTTACACAAAAGTCGTATTTACTAAAACTAAACGTATCTTAGTTGCTCTTTGGATGAAAAGTATCGCTGTAGTACCAGACAGCGGCCTCGAGACATCTCTTCACACACGCTCGCAGTATTCCCCGGTCCTTGTGTCAACCTTGATGATGTCATTTTCATTAATAAACAGGGGCACCTGTATATTCGCATCCGTCTCGACAGTCGCGCGTTTA
>Ga0315537_1000974_pt1 | contig 22927 bp, 16 predicted proteins | sample SalMarSW160270MG_FD_203091 | JGI IMG/M metagenome (GOLD analysis project Ga0315537, IMG submission 203091) | Salt marsh sediment microbial communities from the Plum Island Ecosystem LTER, Massachusetts, United States - Salt Marsh Sediment SW1602-70 ...
CAACAGCTCCGCGTAGTGACGAAGAGCAAGTAGATAAAAAGGGGAAAGATAAAGATAAAGAGGAAGGTGAAGATGATAAGCAAAATGGAGAAGAGGAAAACGAAGAATATAAAAAAGGAGATGAGAAGGACAGAGCCGAAGATGATAAGAAAGAAGACAAAGACGAAGACAAATCAGATGACGAAGATAAAAAGGAAACTAAACCGGTCGAGATTGATTTTGATGGATTTGAACGGCGGGTCGTCAAACTGCCCATACAAGCGGGCAATATCGGTTCATTGCACTCTGTAAAAGGTAAATTGGTCCTTTCACGGTATTTACCTGCAGGCGCGCGAAAACCGGATGAACCTTCGGGTACATTGCTCTATTATGATCTTGAGGAACGAGAGGAAAAAACGGTCATCTCCGGTGTTGACAGCTATGATTTGTCGGCTGACGGTAAGAAAGTCATATACAAAAGCAAATCAACATACGGGATAATTGATCTGGCAGAAGGCAAAAAAGTTGGGGACGACAAAATCGCAGCGGATAAACTCAAGGCCTGGATCAATCCACGCCAGGAGTGGCAACAGATTTTCAATGAAGCATGGCGAATAGAACGGGATTACTTCTACGACCCAAATATGCATGGACTCGACTGGGAAGCTATCAAAAGGCGCTACGAAGCCTTATTGCCGTACGTAGTAAATCGCGAGGACCTGAATTATGTTATCGGTGAGATGATAGCCGAATTGAATGCCTCACACACTTATGTCGGTGGCGGTGACATTGAACGTCCGGAACAGATTTCTGTAGGGCTTCTGGGTTGTGACTTTGAGCTGGACACCGAGAACAACGCTTATCGAATCAGTAAAATCTATGAAGGTGCGGCCTGGGACGCGGAAGTGCGTTCGCCACTGCGACAGCCGGGTATAGATGTAAATGAAGGAGACTATCTATTAGCGGTTAATGGACAAGAACCGGATACATCGAAAGACCCGTGGGCAGCTTTTCAGGGTCTTGCCGATGAAGTTGTAACGTTAACAATTAATTCAACGCCCGATATGAACGATGCCTGTGACGTAACTGTGAAACCGATGTCCAGTGAATTTCGCCTGCGTAATCTTGCGTGGATTGAAAATAACAGACTCAAGGTGCAGGAAGCAACCAATAACAGGGTCGGATATGTCTATGTCCCCGATACCGGCATAAATGGCCAGAACGAACTGGTGCGCCAATTCACACCTCAATGGACAAAAGATGCTTTAATAATCGACGAACGATTTAATAGCGGCGGCCAAATTCCAGACCGTTTCGTTGAGTTGCTTAATCGTCCAATTTACAATTATTGGGCACGCCGGGACCATCGCGATTGGCGTTCACCATTTGTAGCGCACATCGGCCCTAAGGTGATGCTTATAAACGGTTGGTCAGGCTCAGGAGGTGACGCTTTGCCCTATTATTTCCGTAAGGCAGGGCTTGGGCCGTTAATCGGCACGAGAACCTGGGGCGGATTGATAGGAATGAGCGGCAACCCACAGCCCATCGATGGCGGCTTCGTCTCAGCACCAACATTTGGTTTCTGGAACACAGAAGGCAATTGGGAAGTCGAAGGATATGGTGTAGATCCCGATTATGAAATCGAAAATGCTCCGCATGAGATGGTTGCCGGACGAGACCCGCAGTTTGAAAAAGCAATCGAAGTAATTATCGAGATGCTCGAAAAAGAGCCTCCCACAAAACCCAAAAAGCCTGCCTATCCGGATCGGTCGGACAGGATAAAATAATTTTGATAATGTCTTTTGAAACTCTATTTTGCACAAAGCCAAAAGATTTAACATTTGAAAGGAGTGCAAAGTTATGAAAATTCTATCAACAGTGATTATGATGCTGTCAATAAACATTATTGTTCTTGGTTGTGCACCTAACGCAAAGGAAGGACATATGCAGGAATTTATTTCAGCACATGTGGAAAAAATCAAGCCTATGGAGAAAGAGGCAAATCTTGCTTACTGGAACGCGGCAAACAGTGGCAAATCCGAGGACTATGACAAGGTCAGCAAACTGATGCTGGAGCTTCGCCGAGTGTATAGCGACCCATGCGATTTTGCCTTCCTTAAAGAAACGAAGGAATCCGGGCAGGTAAAATCCCCCAAGCTAACCCGACAGCTAAATGTATTGTACAACAGTTATTTAGAAAACCAGATAGAACCGGACTTGCTAAAACAGATCGTTGAATTAAACACGGAGATTGAGAAAAAATTCAGTACCTTTCGCGGCACAATCAAAGGAGAAAAGATAACCGATAATCAGATAAAGGAAATTCTGAAAACTGAGGTTGATTCAGATAAGAGAAAACAGGCTTGGCTGGCGAGCAAGCAAGTCGGACCTGTTGTTGCAGACGACCTGATTCGGCTGGTTAAGCTGCGAAATCAGGCGGCGAAAAAGCTGGGCTTCGATAATTTTCATACCCTTTCCCTGACAACAGCAGAGCAAAATGTAAAAGATTTGGATAAAATATTCAACGAGCTTTATGAATTGACCAATGAGCCTTATGCAAAATTAAAGGCCGACCTGGACAATATCCTGGCGTCAAAGTACGGCATTACCGTTGCCAAGCTGATGCCATGGCATTATCACGACCCGTTCTTCCAGGAAACGCCTCTTGTTTATGAGCTGGACCTGGATACCTATTATGAAGATAAAGATGTCAAAGAGCTGGCGGTACAATTTTATAATGGTATCGGATTGCCTGTAGAATCGATTCTTGCCAACAGCGACCTGTACGAACATGAAGGCAAAAATCCACATGCTTTCAGCACGGATATAGATAGGCATGGTGATGTCCGCATCCTTTGCAATCTCAAGAATAACGAAACCTGGATGGAGACGATTCTGCACGAGCTGGGCCACGCACTTTACGATAAACACCATGGCCGGGATGTGCCGTATATACTTAGAGAGCCGGCTCACACTTTTACGACGGAGGCCATCGCGATGTTCTTCGGTCGCCTCAGCCGTAATCCCGTCTGGATGCAGCAAATGCTGGAGCTGACAGATGTGCAGCGGGAAGAAATCGAGAAAGTAAGTGACAAGTATGCTCAGCTTAAGCAGTTGATTTTCGTCCGCTGGGCTATGGTTATGTATGATTTTGAAAAGCAGCTTTATGCAAATCCGGACCAGGATTTGAATTTGCTGTGGTGGGACATAGTAGAGAAATATCAGCTTGTAAAAAGTCCTGCTGGCCGTGATAAGCCGGACTGGGCTGCCAAGATTCATTTCACCATTGCTCCATGTTATTATCACAATTATGTGCTCGGTGAGCTACTTGCCTCTCAGTTGCATCACTATTTGGTTCACAGTGTTCTACGGCTTGAGTCGGATGAGAATGTAAGTTACGTCGGCCAGAGAAAAGTGGGAGATTTTCTAAACAAAAAAGTTTTCGAACCTGCTGCGTCGTATTATTGGAACGATATGATTCAGCGTGCAACGGGTGAACCGTTAACGCCGAAATACTTCGTGCAGCAATTTGTTAAATAATTACCAATTATCATTTAACCAGTCGCGGGTTGGCAATGGATTTACAGGAAAAATCATTACCTGAAATTACAATTAAGGCGTTCATTTTAGGTGTGGTCCTTTCGATGATATTGGCTGCGGCGAATGCATACCTCGGCCTATTCGCCGGCATGACAGTGTCGGCTTCGATACCCGCTGCGGTCGTCTCGATGGGCGTGCTAAGGCTGTTTAGACACAGCAATATCCTCGAAAACAACATCGTACAGACTGCTGCCTCAGCGGGAGAGTCACTCGCTGCCGGCGTGATATTTACACTGCCTGCCCTGGTGATTATGGGCTTCTGGAAGGAATTCAATTTTTTCTGGGTCACCATTATCGCCTTGTTCGGCGGCTTGCTCGGCGTTCTCTTTACCATTCCTCTTAGACGCTCTCTTATCGTCGAAAGTAAGTTAAAGTTCCCCGAAGGCATAGCTACCGCAGAGGTTCTAAAAACTGGCCAGAGCGGCGGTGCCGGTATAATCCACATTGCCCTGGCATCGGTCGCAGGGGCTTTGTTCAAAGTTGGTGCAAAAGGCATCGGATTTTGGCCCGAAGTCATGGAAGGCGCAAGACGCATAGGCGGCTCAATTGCATATTTCGGCTCGAATCTTAGTCCCGCTCTTCTTTCGGTCGGATATATTGTAGGGCTTAATATTGCCATCCTGATTTTCCTGGGCGGTGCCTGTAATTGGTTTATCGCCATTCCCATCTGTGCCGCCTTTACCGACTGGCCGGTCCAGCCCGAGGGACACGAATTGGCGGGTCAGGCGATTTCCGCTGTGGAGTTTGCAGGCCAGTTGTGGTCTGCTAAAACACGATACCTCGGCGTCGGTGCGATGCTCATCGGAGGCCTTTGGACAATCCTGCAGATGAGAAAATCATTAATAAGCGGTGTCATCAGCGGACTAAAAGCATACAAAGCTGTCGACGCCGGCCATGCTGTGCTGGAGCGAACCGAGAGAGACATGCACATGAAATGGATACTCATATTGATAATCGCTTCGATTGTCCCTCTATTTCTGGTCTATCAGACATTTGTCAAGGATATCTCAGTGACACTTCCTATGGCCTTGATTATGCTAATTGCCGGCTTTGTGTTCTCTGCTGTAGCCGGATACATGGCTGGGCTTGTCGGCTCTTCCAACAATCCCATCTCCGGAGTCACTATTGCAACGGTCGTGGTCTCCTCGCTGCTCTTACTATTGTTAATGGGCAAGGACGCCGAAAATGGCCCCGCTGCGGCTATCATAGTCGGCAGTGTCGTTTGCTGCGCCGCTGCTATAGCCGGTGACAATATGCAGGACTTAAAAACAGGCTATATCGTCCAGGCCACGCCGTGGAAGCAGCAGGTAATGCAGATGGTCGGCACCGTAGCTGGTGCGCTTGTAATAGCACCTGTTCTTATGCTGTTGTACAAAGCTTATGGTTTCAAAGGTCAACCTGGTGGAGCCGGTCCCGATGCACTTATTGCAGTGCAGGCAAACCTGATGGCCTCGGTCTCCAAAGGCGTCTTTAGCGGTAATTTGCCCTGGCTTTACGTCTTTATCGGGATGGGTATAGCTGTCGGTTTGATCATACTGGATTTGCATCTCGCAAGCATCGGCAGCTCTTTCCGCACCCCCGTTCTGGCGGTAGCCATCGGCATATATCTTCCGCTGGAGCTGGCGGTGCCGATTTTTGCAGGCGGAATTATACATCATGTTGTTGGCAAATTTCACAAACACGAAAATACACCCTCCGAGTATGTCGAGGAATCAGGCCGCAATGGTCTATTGTTCGCTTCCGGCCTTATTACCGGCGAAGCACTTATGGGAATCCTTCTGGCGATACCGATTATACTGCTGAAGCAAATTGATATTTCACTTCCCTTCTTCAATATAGATAATGCTTTCGCTAATTTACTCAAATTACTTGGCTTAACATTGCCATTCACTATCCCTGTTGGTGCAACACTGGGAACGGTGCTGCTGCTCGGCGTGGCATACTGGCTGTACAGGACGGCACGTGGAAAAAGCATGCAGGCTGAAAACTGAGGACTTGGCCCGCCCTCTGCTTTGGGTGTCGGAGCCTGAAATTGGCTTTGATTGGGTTTGTTTTCACCAAGTGTCCAGTGCATTTTTTTCTCATATTCCCTTGTCATAATTAAGTTTACAACCATTTGACTTTTTTGAAAATTGGCTTTGTTTTGCAAAAAAAGGTTAATTTGTCGAATACTTTCGACAACTGTCGAATAATGTGGGTTTGCATAAAATGAGCAATATACGCAAACAAGTCTCTTGAAAACATATAATCCATCCTATCGGCTGAATCTTGATTTTTGCGTTGTGGTTTACGTTATACATTGAGAATTCAGGTTTTTTGAACATTTGATATCTTGTCCCTTAGGGATGAATTTAGAGTTTAGGGTTTCGTCCTTGGGACTCCTTATAGAGTGCTTAGGATTTTACACCTTAGGGGTTACTTCTGAGTTCTGTCCTCTGTCTTCTGTTTGAACTATGATATGCTATACAATATACTCAATACGTGGTACGCGATACGCTATACGCTATACGCGTGCCGTTAGGCATGGCCAAGCCCATTACGAGGTCATATTATACCCAAAAACGGCAAAAAAACAAGCAAAATCTTTCTCTCGATCCTCTCCACAGGACGTCTGACGGCGGATTCTTGATACCGGATGCTTGATTTTCTTTGGTAGGGTGGGGCTTGCCCCACCATTTTTTACTCAGAATTGACAAGGTGACCTGGCCATGGTTCGACTCCGCTCACCACAGATTTTTTTAAGAGGAATTTTTTTGCACTTTGAAAATACCATCCACTTCACCCTCCGTAAGGAGTCCTTAGGACAAAGACATGGGATTCAGTGGCTGCCACCCGTCGAAGTCTGATTCTCAAACAAAACCAGCACACTTACAATCTTGGCACTCTTATTTTACTCTGCGAAATTAGGGAAAGTACTGACTAATACAACTTAACATTTACTGCATAAAGGCTTAAAAGTTGGAATTTGCCTAAAAAGTTCCATGTTTTGTCTGTGTGTTTTGAGCTGATTAATATTTATTTCTTTTGGATTAACTTCCACGGAAATAGTACCTAAACAAGCTACATTTTTACTTCTGCCAGACTGCGTTTTTGCTTTCTCCCTTGATGATAAAGATGGTTGTGCAATTATGCGGTTCACACCACGTATTTCTTCAAGATTATTACAGCATTGTGGTGTCATTTGGGTGCATAGGACTTCAATGCCAGACTCGATCATTGCAGAAATTGTTTCGGGGCAAGGGTGGCCATCATCATTACTAGTGCCAACAGATATGATGCCATATTTTGGTCTTATGATTTTGGTATAAAGCTTTTTTTGTGCTTTCGATTCATTATGACCAGAGGTTATTTTACCACCATGATGGGGAATAGTCATAACATCACATTCAAACGGCTGTTCTTTTAGATACTCCTTTGCGAGTCGCTCCCAAGCCTCAATGGTAGCATCACCAGAGAATATAATACATTTTTCCCCACAAGTAAGTTTGATTATTGCACTTGTTTGATTAGCTCTTCTACTACCGGAATGCTCTGCTTCAAGATTAGAAAGAAAGCCAGGATAAATAATCTCAAGCTTGATATTGCCCTCATTAAGAATAACGCTTCTACCACTACTTGATTTCTCGAGGCGCTCACAAGGAATTTTTTTTTCAGGATCATATGTATTTAATAGACCTAAGACCTTTTCATGTTTCCCATCGGCCAAAAAATAGATTTTCTCAACAATGTCAACAAAATTACCCAAAATTCCTGTGGCACCATTTATATGATCTGAGTCATTATGTGAAAAGATTAAGGCTTTAATGTTAGAAACATGTTTATGCAAAAACTGCAAGGCCTGTTTTGATCTACCCGGCCCACAATCAATTACTATAGCTTGACCTTCTCCGAGGTAAATGACACTTGATGTTCCCTGACCTACATCAAAAAACCAACATTCAAAAGACTTTTCTTTCTTAATCATGTTGCATATATAAAATATCAGGTAGGATTCTTATTTAGCTTAATTTTCTCTATGTTATCCCAGTATCTTTGAGCCTCCCCTGGTCTTGGTATATTGAATCTTATTTTCTTAATCGAACTAATACTAAGGATTTTATAGCTAACTGGATGTCTTTTAACAACAGCCTCAATCCATTGACCGGTTTTATAGCTCATTAATTCACCTGGTACTTTTGATGGATCGATAATATAATTTTCATCTGTTAACCACTTTATCCGATAAGGATAAGATAACATTCCATAACTCACACAACCGATTTCACGTGCTTCTAAAGGTGTCGTTGTTTTATAATGTAGCAAATCAATAGTATTTGCCAATTTTATCCACTCATTGTACTCATCTTCTGTCATTTCAAAAGGTCTCTTGGAGTACAATTGCTGAAAGCGAATGTGTACCTGAAGCTTAAAATTATCGATGGCTTCTTCTCGGCTTGTATCGGAAATACCGATATAATTTAATTTTCCTGAATAGTTACGACATTCCCATTTCTTATCAATAGGATCAAAATATACTTGTGTATCAATTGAAGAAAGCAGTCTATATTTTGTGTCGCCGACCTTGATTTCCATTAGAGGATAAAAATTGCTAGAATTCATTTTAGCGTTAATTTCTTCACGGTTGTAGAATTTATCCTCTGTTGAAATGTAGTCAAAAGATGTTAGTGAGTTATTTTCTTTCAAAAGCATTATTACTCCAAGTTTCTAAAAAGTTCTTTTTTAGCTTTATCTGTAAAGGTCTCTTCAAATCTTTTCCTGAGATCTGAGTGTACAGTATCAAACCAAAGTTTAGCTTCGCAAGTATTTTTTGGTGTAGAGCCTTCGTAAGGTGTGACATGCCAATCCATTTGAAATTTAAAACTTTTAACATCAGTACTTGGAAAAGTCAGTAAAGTAAAAAACGTTAGACCGTCTTTACAAGACTGTGGCAAAAGAAGCTCTAACTTAAAATTGGATAAATCACCAAACGAATTACTTGTATGGGGATAAATTTTAAAATAATCCTCCAATTCTATTTTTTGATTTTCCGACGGAATGGTAATCACATCGCGGTAATGCAAGCATACGGTAAGCAGTTTTTCGATTTTCCGGTAGTTTGAATACTTTTCCAAAACTTCGAATGCTTTGTTTCGCATATTATCATATTTAAGCCAATCCCCCTTATTTATTTGATTAAAAATCAGAACGTTTCTGCCGGCCTGAATACAGTATTCACCATTTTTTGAAAAGGCTTTTATTCGATTAAATGATTTGTCAGTTTTTGAAAAATCCGGTTCGCCCTTAGAGTTGACGCTTATACGAGCAAAATATTCAAAATTTTTTGGAGTGTAATCTGGAAAATTTTCTTTTATAAAATTGACTGCATATCCTTCGGTCCAAGGAATATTCTCTTCCGACAAATCAAAATAAAACTCAATCCAAGCCTCTACAACGGGTGGTTTCTTAAAGTCTGTTAGAGAGTTACTTTTTTCTTCTGCCATAGTAATACCATGCGGTCAAAATCCAAACTGAACATCAATTCCTTCTTTATCTCAATAGTATCCATCCGTCAAACCTTATCGATTATATTATGTTCTTCGGAAATTTCCCAGAAAAACCAAAACAAAATCTCATCTAGATTTAATTAGATTCAAAACTTGCCTTCCGGCATTATTTCTAGTAAAAAATTTCCTATTTCTGCTCCGACATCTTTTCCTCAAGGTAGTATAGATAATTATACATAAGGACAAGGCAAAAGTAAAGGCCTTTTTGTGATGCGTATTATGGGCTGCAAAATAGACTTGTAATCTGGGAAGTCTGGGGGAAAACCACACCTATTTATTGCACAACATAGCTTACGTCTTTGCGTTAGGCGTGTAGCACCTATGATTCTGGCATGGCTCAGTGATATAATTGTTTCTGTAGATTCATTCATGCTTTATTTGGTTATCATTTTATCCTTGTTTGATTTGCAAAATCATCGCTTATTGGTACGATTCATCACACTCTGCCGAGGCTCTTTACCTTGTCTAAGCTTTCGGTGAACTGCTCCTGGGCTTTATCGAGGTATGTGTTTACCTCGTCGATATAGCCATCGGCTGAGGCTGACCAAACGCGATTGAGATACCGCTCGCCGGCAGCAAAGCAGCTCATCACATCAGCATAAGTGGCTAAGCCATAAATGTGTGCGATGCTCTCTCTGGCCTGGATAAAAGTATCCAGGTCCTCGATAAAAAGCTCATCAATGCGGTGGCGGATTTCGTATGTATCGATGGAATGTTTTTCTTTATTAAACTGTGTAATGTTATCAACAATTCGGCTGAGGCTGGTCTCGATGGATTGCATGTTGTCGGCCAATTTCCCTTCGGCTCGGCTTACCTTGTGCAGACTAATGCGAACCAGCACAATACCGACAGCACCGACGACAAGCGAGGCCGCAAAGTAGTGCCAAAGGACCTTGTCCGTGTTTACTATGGCGGCTAATGTCCCCGCTAAGAAACCAAAGGTTATCATTAGATATCCGAGCTTTTTCATGTTGCACCAGCGATAACGAAATATAAGGCGAAGCCGACACCAACCAGGGCCTCTCCTACGATAAGACCCGCAGCGACGGGAATCCCGACTTCTTCGCTGAAACGTGGCCCATATTTGGCGTCTGCTATAATACGCAACAGCGTTCCGATACTATAAGTCAGCACAACATTGAACGGCAGGTAAAAGCCCAGGCCGACTAATATGCCGAGTCCACCGATGCCGCTTGCGCTCAGTAGCGCACCAAGTCCCGCACCGGCTATATATTTCTGGACCGGAACCTCTCCGCCTAAGATACCGTTAATCATCTGTGCCAGCGCCATGCCCTGTGGTGCGGGCAGTCGCTCGCTGCCTAATCCGTAAGCTTTGTGCAAAACAAAGATTAAGGCCATAATCAGAATAGGCCCGGGCCAGGTGGCCAGGAACTGGCCGATCTGCTGCTTTCTCGGCGAAGCCCCAACCAAATAGCCCGTCTTTAGGTCCAGCATCAAATCGGTCGCCTGTGCCATAGCAACACATGCGGCGGCACCTACCATAACAGATGAAATTATTGCAGCGGTTTTGCCGAGGCCGCTGCTGATAACAATCAGGATAGTCACTGCAATCAGTGTCATGCCGCTCAGCGGTGACCAGTTCGTCCGGCCTATACACTCCGAGAGTATCACGCCTGCCACCCATATCCAGACGGTCCCTAACAGGGCCATCAGACAGCCTCGTAATATGCTCATTTCCTTGACAGAGTAAATGGAAATGATGAAAAGCAGAACTGTGGCACCGATGATTCCGATGTATAGCAGACGAATCGGCATCTCGTCTTTTGACAAGGCGGTCTTTAATTTCGCTGAGGTTTGCATGCTGCGAACCGCGCTTGCAATCAGGGGCAATGCCAGGACTATGCCGGCCAATGCTCCGCCGATTAGCATACCAATGCCGACCGGCCTGAACAAATTCAAACGCAGATACTCAGGGACAGTTTGCTGGGCAGCTTGCAGTATCTCCGGTGACGGCATAAGGTTCATCGCAGCCAGCACCGGAGCCAATATCCAGTAGCAGGCAAAGCCTCCGACGATGAAGTAAAAGCCGCCTTTTCCTGCGATAAAACCCACACCGATAGTCATCAGAGAGATATACCAGATGCCGTTCATGCAATCGGGCAATCCGATTAACCGGCCCAGGTTCCACTGCTCAAATCCAAAAAGCTGGCTGATAAAATAAACAACACCGCTTACCACCATACCGGACAGCAATAGTAGTGCCTTGTGAACACCCGCTCCGGGTGACTTTAGAATCGTGGCGACTGCGACGCCGCCTGGATAGGTAAGCCGCTCGAAATCAATCATCTGCTTTCGCAGTGGAATAATGAATGCGATGCCCAAAATGCCGCCTGCGATGCACGCGAAGACCATCAAAACCACATTGAAACCTGTCTCGCCTAAAATAAACAAAGCCGGCACGGTGAACATCATACCGGCTGAGGCACCGTTAACGGAACTGGCGATGGTCTGGTTAATGTTATTTTCGACGATGCTGCTTCTTCGTAAAATCCCCCGAAGTATACCGAAGCCCAAAATTGCAGCCAGCTCAGAGCCTTCGATGGAAAAACCGAGAATTAAGCTGGCGTATCCGATGCTAAGAGCGATGAGTGTCCCCAGGCCGTAGCCTACGAGAACCGCCGTTAGCGTAAGCTCCGGATAGGGCCCGGTGCGGATAATCCTTTCTCTGCCACCAGTGGCTTGTGTCAATGTTTAATATCCTTGTTAATAATCCTGCAATAAATTACGGGGCTAAATATTTTGTTTCATAACGGAGAGGGCGGGATTCGAACCCGCGGTACCCAAAGGGCACACCGGTTTTCGAAACCGGCTCGATCAGCCACTCCGACACCTCTCCAAACTCTACTAAAAAATAAATACATCAACTATTGCTTACTCTATACGCCAAAGCCTCATATTGCAAGAAGATTGAAAACAAACTCTGAAATGATTCATTAAAGAGACAAGTGACGAAAACCTGCCAAAAGCGGGTCTAAGATATATATGGATGTTATCGAAGGACAAGTATTTATATGCTAATCACTTATTGCACTGGGCGGTACTGGACTTGAACCAGTGACCTCCTGCGTGTCGAGCAGGCGCTCTGACCACCTGAGCTAACCGCCCTGTAGTCATGCGTCCAGAATATAACCTAAAAAGACAAAAATCAAGAAATTTTCTGTAATAAACTGAGTAAAATGGGTATGGCACAATATAAGAAATGTTTCAAACAACATCAACTGTCACATCAGATTTTTTCTGATAACCACGGCAGTTGACATCGTTCGCTGCATATTGCCGTTTTGAACCGTTATAGAAATCTGAACACTTTTACAATCCGAGCCATCAAGCGTAGGGGTCTTAACAAAACTCATCGAAATTACATCTTCACAAAGCACATACTCCTGACCGTTGCTGTTGGTTATCAAGTAAAGCTTATTATCCGCACTTCTGTACTCGTAAGTAATATCTTGCCCGTCAGCGGTGAAAAAGCTGCATTCATTATTCGGCGCATCGGGATCAACCCAATATCCCGTCCGAAGCTGGCCCGTCATACGAAGCAGAGCCTGCCGGGTGTTGTTGATTGTTTTGAAGATTTCTTCGTTTTCCCGGAAATTAAATATTGAGGCGTTAAAAGCTGTAGCTACCGCGGCGAGCAACATACCTGATATTGCCAAAACAAGTAACAGCTCTACAAGAGTAAAACCATCTTCGTATCTTTTATATCGCATATTGTATATCACATAATATGGAAATTCGTAATGTGTATCTCGCTCAACGCTTCACGAGATAAGCTCCGCAGCTTTAGTATCTGGCACGAATCCAGCTCGTTGAGCTGATTTCCTTCGCATTCAAAACCACTGTCACAGTGACTCTGACAAAGCTGGTGCTATGGTCACCGACCACCTGGTTAAAATTGCTGGGATTGACATTTTCGACCAAGACAATCTGGCTGAACGCCGCAAAATTGTTCAAAACATTTCTGTTAGCATCAATCGGTGGAGAAAAACTCGCACCATCAAAATCATCCAAATCGTCATAGTAAGCCAGGTCTGTTTCTTCCGGGCCGAACACAGCAATGCCGGTTTGAGGATCAACCACCGGCAATAAAGCCGTAAGCTCTCTTATCTGCTCAACAAGAAACTCAGCGGTTGACAAATCTGTGCTGGCACCGTTGGCTATCGTCAGTGAACCGCTGGCCACCAGCAGAGCTGTAATGGCAAGCCCTACCAATATAGTTGCAATCAATACCTCAATGAGAGAAAAACCATTGCCCAGCCGGAGGCGGGGGATTTCGAATTTAGAATTTCGAATTTCGAATTTCATTTATTTGCCCGTGACAACCTGAGACATCTTGAATATCGGCAGGATAATACTCGTTGCAATAAAGCCGACCAGAACACCCATCACAACTATCATTATTGGTTCTATCATTGACGTTACCATTTTAATGACAGTTTTAAGCTCCCTCGCGTAATAACTGGAAACGTCTCTGAGCACATCACCGATATTGCCCGAATCTTCGCCGCTTCTTATCATCTGCACTACACTGCTGGGCATCAAACCATAACGGATAAGACTCGACGCAATTTTTTTGCCCTGGCGGACTTCCTCATAAACACCAAGCCACATTTGTTTATAAAGCACATTTCCTGCTATATGTGCTGTTATCGAAATCGTATTCAGGATCGGCACACCTGCTCTTGTCAATACTCCCATAGTATGCAGGCACCTTGTTATGTACAGACTGCGGCACAGAGTCCTGATAAGAGGCAGCGTCAACTTGGTCTTATCCCACCATAGCCGGCCGGAACGGGTATTTGTAAAGTACCAGAATCCCCATATTGAAGCACCGATGCCCGGTAAAATAAGAATCCAATAATTGCGCAGGAAACTGCTGGCAGCCATCAGGATTATGGTCGGAAGAGGCAGCAGATGCTCCTTTCCCGCGAATATAGCCGTAAACCTCGGCAAAACAAAGCACAACAGAAAAATGGTTACTGTTACTGCCATCACCGCGATAATAACAGGATAAACCATCGCACCTCTTACCTGCGAGCGAGTCTCGGCTTCCTGGTCCAGATACTCTGCCAGCTTTTGCAGCATGTCGCTGAGTGAGCCGGAGACTTCCGCAGCGGCAACCATATTTATATAAAGATTGCTGAACACCTCCGGATGCTCGGCAAGCGCCTGCGAAAAACTCTGTCCTGCCTCGATACGCTTTTTCAAATCGCTGATGACGTCCCTGAATTTCCGCTTTTCGATCTGCTCGGCTATAGATTCAAGGCAGTCCTGAAGGCTTATTCCGGCCCGAATCATAACCGCAAGCTGATTTGTGACATTCAAAATTTCCTTTTTGCTCGGCCCGAATTCAAGCCTGAAATTTTGTATCTTCTGCAATAATGTATTTTGGCCACCGACCTTCTCGTAAGGCCTTTCGGATTCCCCTCCGCCGGCAGTGCGTCTGCTGTGCCCTACAAAGGCGGATTCCTCCTGTTCCTGAGCATTTTGCCGCCCCTCCGCCACGGCAGTTGCTCCTTTATAGCTCTGTGAAGACTTTGCAAACATGTCTTTTTACTCACCTTGACTTGCAGCACCGACAGGCTGGGCAGCCTGGAGTTCCTCTGCAGGTGCAACAAGCATCTTTTCCATTCTGCCCGGGTTGCTTGAGCGATTGATTGCTTCTTCTCTGTCTATATAGCCCTTTGAATACATCTGGGCAATGCTGTAATCCAGGGTCTGCATACCCAGTCTGCGGGAAGTTTCAATAATATTCGGTATTTCATAAATTCTATTTTCACGAATGCAGTTCCTTGCCGCCGAAGTGCACAGCATTATTTCAGTACACGGTATCATCCCAGGCTCATCTATACGCTTAAACAATGTCTGCGAGATAACCGCCTGCAATGTGTTGGCGAGCATTGTCCTAATCTGATTTTGCTGATTCGCGGGATAAATATCTATAATACGCTCAATGGTCTGAGGGGCATTAACAGTGTGCAGCGTACTGAAGACAAGATGTCCGGTCTCAGCGGCGGTAATGGTAAAACTTGTGGTCTCCCAGTCTCTCATTTCGCCGACCATAATGATATCGGGGTCCTGCCGCAGCACATGCCGCAGTCCTGTCGCAAAATCGGGACAGTCAGAGCCTATCTCACGCTGCTCTATCACACTCTTAACGTTCTTAAACAAATATTCAATAGGATCTTCCAGAGTAATTATATGCTCGCCGAACTTTGAATTGATAAGTCCGATCATTGCAGCAAGCGTGGTACTTTTACCGGAGCCCGTATGACCTGTCACGAGCACTAAACCCCTCGGCAGGTCCGTCAGCTCCTTGACTATCAGCGGCAGATTCAAATCGTCTATCAAGGGAATATCATTTGGAATAACTCTGAACGATATGGCAATCATGTCACGCTGATAATGCGCGTTAACACGGAAGCGATGGCCGTCATCAATCATCGTCGAAAAATCGAGGTCTCTGTTTTCCTCGAACTTGTTGAACTTGTCTGGCCCAACCATTGAAAGAACCATCTGTTTAGCATCCTCATCGGTAACCGGAGGAAAATCCGTATAAGTCAATTCCGTGTTCTTTCGCAGTATCGGCGGCATCCCGACATTAATGTGCACATCGCTTGCACTATTCTGAACGGCCGTTGCCAATATTGTTTTTATATTCACCATCCCATAAATCCTTCAAAAACGCGTTTTATACCACACTGTTCTACACCATATTTTCAACAAAGACTTCCTCTTCAGTTTTGCCATACACTTCGGTCACCCGTAGCACTTCCTCAATTGTAGTCAGGCCCTGCTTCACTTTTTGAATTCCATCATCAAACAGGCTCGACTGGCCGCTCTCATGAAATACACGCCGCATATTATTAACCGAAGGGTCTTTGTTAATCATATCTCTGAATTTGTCGTCGATAATCAACAGTTCATAGATACCAACTCTGCCTGCGTAGCCTGAGCTTCTGCAGTAGTCACAGCCCTTACCATGAAAAAGCTCTTCCGGCTTGACTCCCGCTTTCTTGAGATATTTGCGCATTTGTTCGGGAACCTGATATACTTCTTTGCATTTCGGACAAATCTTTCTGACCAATCGCTGGGCCAGCACCGCATTTAGTGAGGCAGCTATCAAATATGGATCAATACCAATATTGACTAATCTGGTGACGCTGCTGGCGGCATCGTTTGTGTGAAGTGTGGAAAGCACCAAGTGACCGGTCAAAGCGGCTTGAACGGCTATCCGAGCTGTCTCATTATCCCGAATTTCACCGATCATTATTACGTCGGGGTCCTGCCTAAGTAAGCTCCTCAGAGCCGAGGCAAAGGTAAGTCCCACCTTCTCATGTGTCTGGACCTGATTGCAAAAACTTAGCTCATATTCAACTGGGTCTTCGACCGTCGAAATGTTCAATTTGTCACCGTCCATCTGTGACAGAGCCGAGTAAAGCGTGGTGCTCTTGCCGGAGCCGGTCGGGCCTGTCACTAATAAAATTCCATGCGGCAGAGCTATCTGCCGGTCGAAAGACTCGCATACCTCGGGCTCCATACCCAACTGCTCAAGGCCTCGCATAATCGATTTGCTGTCCAGCACACGGATAACTACTTTTTCTCCACAATTGGTAAGAAGCGTAGAAACCCGCAGGTCAATTGTTCTACCGCCCACTGAGACCTTAATTTTTCCATCCTGCGGCAATCGCCTTTCTGAAATATCAAGGTTAGCCATAATCTTAATGCGTGAAACAATCGCAGGGTGCATCTTTAACGGCGCCTGCATCGCCTCAAACAGCATTCCGTCTATGCGATATCTTACTCTGGCAAACTTCTCCTTAGGCTCAATATGTATGTCACTGGCTCCCTCATGCACAGCGTTGCTGATTAAGTAATTAACAAATTTAATAACAGGCGATTGTCCCGCCATCCTTTCAAGGTCTTGAGACTCCTCTTTCCGGTCATGAACAACCTCCACCTCTGTCATGTCACTGATGATGTCATCAAGGCTACAACCTCCTATCGAATCGGCCTCGCTCTCGGTATCAAACGAACTACATACGGCTTGAATATCCTCATGGCTGCAGACCACAACCTGAGGAACCATTCTTGTCTGCCTTCTTACCTGTTCGACTGCAAAAACATTCTCTGGCTCACTCGTGGCAATTATTAGGTTGTCTTTATCCAATGCAATTGGCACAATACTGTTTTTCTTCATAAAATCAATATTGAGCTTTTCAACAGCCTGCTTCTGCACATCTTGAGGCGTGATGTGTCTAAATTCTAAGCCACACAGCTTAGCCTTAGCCATCAGGATATCGTTGGCGTTAACCAACCCTTCACTTAACAGCCGCTCTGCGGCATCGAAAGCAGACCTTGTTCCACCATTGCCGGATTTGCTCCGTCCGCCTACGACGGATTTATGCTGCTTAGGTGTTATCTTTCCCATCTCCAACAAGACATCAGCGATGTCCTGTATAGGAGATTCGCCGGTTTCTTCCGGGGAATAAAGGTCACTTAGGCCACGTATCAAAGTATCGCCGGAATCAGCCTTGGCGCATTCTGCTGCGCCATTGACGGCCGTATCTTCGGGCAAATTGCTCTTAGACCTTTTCGAATCCCTGTTTTTTTTAAATATAAAAGGCAGCTTCATTCTGACAACTTTAATATTATTTCCAATCCGCTATTGCGAACTGATTCAACATTCGAGGATTCAGAGTTACCTTCGGCATCCCACCATTTAAGCTTAACATAGTTATCACCTATTCGGGTGACCTTGAAACCTTTTATCAAATCTCCTTCATAAAGAATTTTGTCATCGATCATGCAGCAATTACGCTTGCCGGCCGGCATCTTCATAATGCTCTTTAATTGCATATCCTTTGACATTTGCCTTATCTGCTGTTGTTTGAACATCTCACTGTTAACTCCAATGCCGCCTTCCTGCAGATCTACTTTCCCTCTCAGGTCACTCAGAAACAGCTCAAGCTCAAACGGATTTTTTATAAGCTCGTTGACCTGTACCTGCAGCAAATTCGAAGACTCATAGAATTTCTTAACGATTTGATCCATTCGGCTGAACATTTCCGAGCTAGCGCCTGTTAGCTGAGCGATAGCGAGTTCGATCTGTGTTTCGTTGGTTTGGGCCTCTGAGGCAGATGTTGTTTTCGGTGTGCTGTTTTTAATCATAAACAAAAGGCACAAAAGACCTAATCCAAACAGAACAGCAAAACCTATAGTGCTCCTACGGACATTTTTGTTCCGAGCTGATACGGTGAAAAATTCCTGAGTTTGTGCTTCTGCCGACGTTCCGATATCAGCTCCTTCAGGCCGCAATTGTGGGTCTGTCGGTCTCGATGCGGGTATCATCTCATTGCCCTGTTCACGTAAAAAAGGCAGCATGATCAAACTCCATCAAAATTGGTTAATGGTAATCAGTATTCATTTAACTAATTGTCAATTAACCGGTTTTACGCTGGAAAAATATGCTCACTATAAAATCGGCTGTTATTTGTCCCTCGTCTTCTTTTTGTTTATCCAACTGAAGCTGGCGAATCTTCGTTATACGCGGCAGTTTTTCAAGCTCCAGCAGGAACGAATAATACGAATTAAAATTTCCTTCCAGCTCCATCCTTAGCGGTTGTTCCACGTAACCCCCATTATCTTTTGTTTCGAGCGTTCTAATCGTTTTGGGTTTTAAACCCCGCTTTTGAGCAATTACTGTGACATCGTGAAGCACCCTATCAATCTCGCTCGACGGGGGTAATCTGCTTTCGAAAAACTTTATTGCTTCTTCCACCTGTGCAAGCCTGCTCGAGAGGCTGTTTTTTGCAGCCGCTTTGACTTGCTGCAGTTCATGGAGCTTGGCTTTTTTAGTGTCTCTTTGCTGTTTTTTTTCCGTTAAGTATCTATTAGCCGGTTTCATCATATACTGGTAACTAACAATAATTGTGCCCGTCAGCAAAATAAAAAACACAGCTTTTCTAAAACCACTTGTCATAGTTTTGTCCCCATCTCCTTCAGCTTCGCTCTGGCCTCGGCTTTCTCGTCAAGGCAGATATAACTATCTAAAAACCACGTGATGCATTTTCACGCTCAGTTCTAATCCTGTCTACATCCTCCGTACTGAGGTGAATATTACTTCTAAGCATAGTCGTCAGCTTGAATTGTCTGAATGTTGTGTCTTTGATTTTGTGCTCTTTTGATTCCACAAGAGCTACATTCTGCAACAAACTTGAACTACTCAGACGTTCAATATAATCTGCAACCTGAAGGTCGCTTGGAGCTATACCACTGATATCTATACGCACTTCAGGCTGTTCCCCTAGTAAGCCTGCCTGCTGAGCCAGGTCGGCCTTTGGCGGATTGGCCTGAGCTGCCTGGTATTTATTCGTCTGTGCAGGAGGTGAAATAGCCTGCTTGACCTCCTTCTGTACCATAAACAGTCGTAACAATGAGACCCCTGCGGGCAGACTATTGGTCAAGGACGCTAACAAAACACTTCTTGGCACCGGTTCAAGCAGTTGAGTGGTGGTAAGTGCCGTCTTCATCATCTCTTTTTGTTTGGTCTGAAGCTCACTAAGTTTCCTTAGGTCTTCTGCTTCTCGTGCCATCTCCGCATCTATGCGCTCAACCTCATGGCAAAGGACATGTTGTCGTATCTTAATGGTGACAAACAACCCGCCCAATGCCGCCAACACTACCGCGAGCAGAACAATATACATCTGATTTGTTCTTTGTGATTCACCGTTTTGAACGTAATCATCTGGCACAAAGTTTATATTGAGCATTTTTATTGATCCCAATGGAATTTTTCTTGCATCCCAGGCTACGACAAGCTGAGACCAAATGCAGTAGCCCAGTTCACATTACATTTTCTTCTATCTATCCCGGAACGCAACGGATCAGATATCTCCACGGCGGCTAAACAATCCCCCATCTGAGCCTGGATACTCATTTGTCCTGCTATCGTCTTGCAGATAGCTGCTTCGACCACAGGACCACAAAGAAAAATCAGCCTCTCTATTTGCACATCCGGGTACATAGAGTTGAACCGGCTCCGACAGGCATTTAACTCAAATACCAATCTGGCCACCATCTTTTCATCGTCAAGTTGCTTCATTCCCATTAGTATCGAGCAGGCAAAAAGCAACCTTTTGTGACGGCAAATAACAAGGTTTGTGTAGTTTGTTCCGATATCTAAGAGCATCACAACGGCTTGGAGGTCAGCTTTGCGCCTACCGAAGAACTTTGTGTAACAGTTTATAAGTGCCACAGGCCAGGCACCGATAGACTTAACTGTCAAGCCTGTCTTTTCATATATTGCCAGGTGCCTGTCGATAATTTTACGCTCTGTTGCCATAACCAGAACGTTATTATGTTCCGTGGGAATATATTGAATCATTGCATCATTAGGGTCAAAGGACAGTTTCTGTTTTATCATTGAAAGGACCGTTTCACTCATTTTGTCATCATTAATTTTAAGTCTCTTTTCTCGATTCTCGGACCTTTTATGAAACTGGGCCTCCATTTTTACATGCTCGATGAGCACTTCGCCCGGGGGCACTGCCGCTATAACGCTTTTCCCATGAAACCTATGGTTTGCTGTTGCCTCTCGTATAACCTCCACAGCCCATCTTTGCCAGGCGGCACTGCCCATTTCCACACTATCAGGACGACTTTTACTTCTGCCAGCAAGTATAGCCACACCAGTTTCAGTATTTTGCAACTGAACCATATTCAGGTTGTCGTCACCGATATCAACGCCGATCGAATATGCACTGTTTTTTAAAAACCACAACATACCAATTTCACTTCCATAGGCGCAAACGATGTCGCGCTGTAGGCGTGTAACGCCTGTACAGGTATTCAACTATCCCGCCGCGACGGGTTGACAGGCTTTTTCTTTCCACTCTACATTATCTTTCCAAGTTAAAAATCGACATTTCTACCATCTAAGTAAACTTATCCAGCGATAAGTTTATTGCTTATTAAAATATAGGAAACAAAACGCCAGCAGGGCAAATGCTGGTAGAATCGTCACAACAGCTTTCTGTAAGTGATTATGTTAGATTGATTCATGTTCCGATAAAATGGCGGACTCAAGACACCAAATTGTCCAAGCTTACAGATAATGGAAACTTTTAGAAGGCAAAATTTTTTTTAAATCTAACACGTTCGTAAAGCATAAATTCCAACAAAAGTCCGGTAAATCGAAGAAAAAGTTAGATTGCTGTTCCTCAAAACAGAAATGCTCCTATAAAGAAGTGGTAAGACAGAAAAACACCTTCGGCTGGTATATACCGAGCACATATAATTTTTACGACCGCGCTTAGATGCCTGCGATTTCATTGCCTTCGGCCAGAGGTGCCTTGCCTATCAGTACGCCGTCGATATAGAAGGTGAGGTCCGTAGCAGTCACAGTGCAAACGAAATGATGCTGAATACCGTCATCATGTTCGACCGTGGCACTGACATCCGTTTCTTCATCCTAAGCCTATGGAGAGAAAAGGTCCTTCAGAACCACATACTTGTATGCGGCATCGGCCTTGTCGAACTGGGCATACACCATGGCCAGAGTTTGATAACCTTGCACAAAATCGGGTTTCAGATTCACCGATTCCGTTATGTGCTTCAGGCCGTCCTTGACCTGGCCCAGTTTCAATTCCTGCATGCCCAAGCTGAATTGAGGGATGTAGTTATAGGGATCGGCCCGGGCTGCCCGTTCAAACCACGCATACGCCTCTTGGGTATGACCTCGTTTGACATAATAGTTGCCCATATTGATAAGGGCCGGGACAGAATCAGGATCAATCTTCAGAGCCCGATCCAGGGCCTGTTTGGTTCTGGTGAGATCGCCCATGTGAGATGTGGCAGACGACAGGTTGACCAGAATGTGCACATCGCGTGAATCGATTCGATAGAGTTCCTGATACACACTCAACGCTTCGGCATATCTACTCTGCTTTACGTAAAGGGCTCCCACCAATTGAAGTGCCTCCTTACGCGTATTGTGAAAAGGCGTCTCCTTGGCGGTCAAGACCGTCACGGCCTTGTCACGGGCCCCGCCGCAGGCTAAGGCCTCTGCCAAGCCGATGCGTACATTAATTTCAAAGGGACGTCCTTCGAGGTATTTCTGATAGATGTTGATCGTGTCTGTGACACGCTGGTTCTGCAAAAGAAAATCGCCGTAACGACGGACCAGAAACGCATCGCCAGGAGCACTCTTCAAGGCCTCGACGTAGGTGGGCTCCGTGTCAGGATTCTGCTTGACCATGCTGCGGAGCTGAACCAAAGCTTCCCTCAAGGACGCCAACTCGGCATGATGATCGAGTTGCCCGGCAAAGGGGGGACGGGTCTTACGGTGGTACATGAGCATGGCCAGCCTGTACTGCTCATGCACATCATAGAGCATGCGTTTCCGGCACAGTTCGTACAGCTCACCTGCAGGTCGATCAGGCGGGTTCAATTGAGCCTGGGGCATGACCTCTCTGACGGCCTGCATCGCAGCCCATGCGATCTGGAAATTCCCATGAACATTCAGATGCACATGATCAACCAGGAGAGAGTCGTCCAAGGGACGGCCCTGGTTGTTTTGCTCCAAGGACGCTTCCGTATCCAGCAGCTTTGCACCCTGCCCAGCCAGGCTCTTGGCCTCTTGACGTATGATCTGATTGATGGTGCTGTCCGCTCGAAAACGCAGGGTGTCGAGATCTCTGGCCTTAATAAACATGGCCTTGGCCTTCTGGATCTTGTCCAGAGCCAGCAAACACTTGCCCATGCAGAAGGCAAGATCCGCATAA
>Ga0315537_1000979_pt1 | contig 22857 bp, 21 predicted proteins | sample SalMarSW160270MG_FD_203091 | JGI IMG/M metagenome (GOLD analysis project Ga0315537, IMG submission 203091) | Salt marsh sediment microbial communities from the Plum Island Ecosystem LTER, Massachusetts, United States - Salt Marsh Sediment SW1602-70 ...
CAATCAAAGAAGGGCTTGTCAGTCAGCTTACGGTTGTAATGCAGTTTAGGAATAAGCCCATCGGAGTGCTCCGGCTATACAGTCCCCGGCCGAAGCGCTTTTACGAGGACGATATATACCTTGCCAGGGCGGTCGCTTCGCAGTGCGCGGTGGCGATAACGAATGCAAGACTATATGCGAGGGCGATTGAAGGGGCGAAGATGGCAGAGCAGATGCGATTGGCGGGAATTATTCAGCGAAGGATGATACCCGAAAAGCCGCCGCAGATTCCAGGCCTGGATATTGCGGCTACATATATTCCGTGTTTTGAGGTGGGCGGCGATTTGTATGATTTTCTTAAAGTAAGCGACAATCGCATCGTGATAGCAATCTCGGATGTGATGGGTAAGGGATTTCCTGCCGCCTTGATGATGAGTTGTTTCAGGGGGGCGGTGCGGGCTTACGCCGATACCGGAAACCAAAAATATATTGTCAAGGATGCTGTTAGTAAGCTCAATGAAATGGCATGTGGAGAGTGCAGAGACGGAGAGTTTATCACCTTGTTTTATGCAGCTATTAACGTTGAGGATATGAGTTTGACCTATTGCAATTGCGGACATGAGCCGACAAAGCTGATAAGAAATGGTGAAATCAGGGAGTTGGAAAAAGGCGGCCTTGTCCTCGGCGTTCAGAGAAAGGTGGAATACGAGATTGGGAATATAGGGCTTAAAGAGGGAGATTGTCTGCTGTTTTATACTGATGGATTGATTGATGCGGCTAATTTTGACGGTGAATTATGGGGAGTAGAAAATTTATTAGAAGCGGCCAAAAAATATACAGATGGTTCGGCGGAGCAAATGGTAAAAAATATTCTGGGTCACAGAAGGCGTTTTGTAGGGCTTGCCAGCCAGAGTGATGACACGAGTATTATTGTTGTAAAGGTGGTAAAAAGGTAATTGGTTGAATGGTGATTGATTGAATAGTTTCTACTCACCCAGCCCCTCGTAGGGGCGCGGCGAGGGGCGGGGCTCACCGGTTACCAGTTACCAAATCTAAGATGGCGGATTTGGTTATTACGATTGATGGTCCTGCAGCCAGTGGTAAGAGCACCGTGGCTCGCCGGCTGGCTGAAAGACTGGGCGCGAGTTTTCTTGATACAGGAGCGATGTACAGGGCTGTTACTCTGGCTGCAATACAGGCCGGTGTGGATATGAACAACGAGCAGGAATTGCTCGGCGTTCTGAAAACAAGAGAGTTTCAATTTTCAGTCAGACAAGGCAGGATGTCGGTTTGCATCGACGGGGTTGATGTTACCGAGCAGTTGCGTAGTCCCCGGGTTACCGACAGCGCCAGATATATTGCCTCGGCCCCGAAGCTGCGGGGAAAATTAGTTGAAATGCAGAGGCGGTTTGCCGCAGGAGAGGGGAAAGTAGTTACCGAAGGTAGAGACCAGGGCACGGTCGCATTTGGCGATGCTGATATGAAATTTTATCTGACGGCGGAAATAAAGGAAAGGGCAGGAAGAAGACTGGCAGAGCTGCGGGCAAAAGGCAGTGTTGAAAGTCTTGAAGAAATACAAAAAGCTATAGAGCAGAGGGATAAAAGCGATGAAAGCAGGGCGGTTGGGCCATTGAGGCCCGCCGATGATGCTGTTATCATTGATACTACAGGTTTAAGTATAGAAGAGGTAGTGGAAAAGCTGGGACGCTGCGTGGAAGCGAAATGCTTAGAGAAAAGCTGACGGAAAAATGGTTCAGTTTCGGGCGATGGCTTTGCAGAATTTTTTGTGCTGTGTTTTTTCAACTGCGGGTCTACGGGGAAGAAAATGTTCTCAATGAAGGCCCTTTCATACTGGTCTGTAATCATCAAAGTTATCTTGACCCGATATTTTGCGGAGTGCCTTTGAAACGGCAGTTGCATTTTGTTGCGCGTGACTCGCTTTTTCGTAACAGGTTTTTCGGCTGGGTTATCACTTCGGTTAATACAATACCTGTAAGGCGGGATAGAGCTGATTTCTCTGCAATAAAGAAGGTCCTCGGATTACTTAGGGAAGGTCAGGGGGTTTGTCTTTTTCCTGAGGGGACGCGGACGAGTGACGGCAAAATTGCAGGTTTGAAGCCCGGCTTTGGTTTTTTGTGCAGACGGACCAAGGCTGCGATTGTGCCGGCTGTAATTGATGGTGCTTTTGAGTGTTGGCCGAGACATAAAAAAATATTTTCTCCCGGGCGGATTGTTGTCTGCTACGGCAAAGCTATAACAAACGAAAAGATAAAAGATATGAGCGATGAGCAGCTGGCGGGGCTTATAACCGACAAGCTGCGTCAGATGCAGAAAGACTGCCGGGTAAAGCAGGGCAAAAAACCGTTGGTTTATTGACTGTGTTAGTCCTGCAGGACGGTAGCTGTCCCCGGCAGGCGGGGACAGGTATTCAAAAAAACAGTTTGCTGAATATGAAAGGATTTTTATGAAGCGTTATATAATTGTAATCATTGTGCTGATTGTTACCTCTGCGATGTTGGACACTGCCGGATACACTTCAGGAGAACAAAAGGAGCCGACTGTGCCGATGGAGAAGATTGTGCTGTCCAACGGCAGGGATTTTACCGGCTGGAAACTTTTCGTGCCCGATGCCAATTGCGATGTAACGAAGATGTGGTCGGTGAAAGATGGAGTGATTTGCTGTGAGGGCCAGCCGGCGGGCTATATGCGCACAGAGAAAGACTACGCCGACTATCTGCTTCATGTGGAGTGGCGCTGGGCAGGAGATGGCGGAAACAGCGGCGTTCTTTTACATATGAGCGGCCAAGACAAGGTCTGGCCCAGAAGTCTTGAATCTCAGTTGATGTCCGGCAATGCGGGTGATTTCTGGGTCATTGACGGCGTTGAGATTGCCGAGCACGCCGGAAGCGGAGACCGCGTCAAAGGTCGCAGGTTAATAAAGCTAAAAGAAAGCAGTGAGAGAGTCCTTGGCCAGTGGAATGCGTATGATATTGTATGCAAAGATGACTGGGTAGTGGTTCTGGTGAATGGTGTGTTACAGAATGTTGGAACCGGGTGCTCGGAGAGGTCCGGCAAAATTTGCCTGCAGAGCGAAGGAGCGCCAATCGAATTTCGTAATATTTATATCGAGCCGCTTAAATAAACTTCTTGCACTTTTCTACTTTTGTCAAAGACCTATAATTCTGCCTTAAAATTGTTGACCGGATAAATCAGACGCAGGACTCTATATGCACAAAGGTGAATACAAGATAATTTGGTTGCCATTAGGGTTGATTTAGCGACATAAAATTGTTATAATAGTTTTCTGAAGGGAATGTTATAGACAAATCCCCTGTATGGGGAGACAAAGCAACGGGGGAAGGAAATCGTTTATAGGTTTTTGTCGGATATTGTTTTTGTGAAAAAACCAGGACATATTTTTGAGAATATTGTGGGAAGATACCTTTAGAACGGCATTTGAATCTGAGGGTGACATAGATGAAAAGTTTTCGTTTGTTTCCGGGAGATTTCGTAGCGGGCCTGTTGTCTCTGCTTTTTGTGCTGGCTTTGGCGGCAGATGTCTCTGATGCGCAATTTTTTAATTCGGAGCTTGCCGAAACATCACCTCGGACGCGGATGGGATGCTACCCCTGCTCAACGTTAGGCACCGATTTCCTGGATGCGGAGGAATTGGGTCAGCACACATACAAGTTTGGTTTATCAGAGAAAAACGGGATAGTATATACCTGCAGAGGGGGACATATTGATACCGCTCACCTGCGTAAGGCAGCGGACTGGACGGCGTATATTGCTGCAAAAACTTATGAGGAGCTGAAAAAAGGTGAAACAGGTTTTTCATTCAGATTGATGGAGCCGTCGCTGTATCATGTGGAGGTTACCTATCCGGAAAACTGGAAGGACTTGTCGGAACAACAGAGGGAGAACATTATATTTGATACTTCCATTCGTCTTGGAGAATACTTTGTCTATACCGCAACCACCTGGCATGAAATCCTTACCTGGTTCGGTTATAAGTGCACGGGCTTTTTGTATTCCGAGTTTACTTCTGCATTTACCTGGGAAGATACGTTTTCAAATCTTCTTGGCACCTATGTTGCCGCACAGGCCCTTCGGGATACCGAGCACGAATATGATGAAGCGATGACATTGGCTCTTGCCGGAGAGCTCCAAAAGCTGGGTGTTCAGTCGAGCCAGACGGCGAAAAGGGCGTCTAAGAAAGTAAAAGGACGATGGTTCTCGAGCAATTTAATGCTTTTCATCAGTATGAAAAAGCGGCATTTTGATATAGGTCTGAAGGATGGATGTGTTACACCTGCGATAGTTCCATCTGTGAGCGGCTGTGAAGGGGCGGAGCCCCTGCCGTATCCTGTTCCCTCTCTTGATTTTCTCAGCGAGTATGGATTCAAGGTCAAACTTGAAATTGAGCCCAGAGAGATGGAAAAGGGAAAAATTCTGAGAATTGTATATTTAGACGGGACGGAGGATAAAGAAAGGATTGAACCCGCTATCCACTTTGTGGTGATTATGGAAAGTATTAAGGAGGAGGCGATAAAGAAATACGGCAGTAATGTGGACCTCTGCGAAGCAAAACCCTGGCGGCTGGCGAAGGCGACAGAATCGAAGGAACGTGTCAAGCTGGTTGTTCCTATTGTTGAAGTTGCAGGCGATATCACGGAAGAAACGACAGAAAAAATTGCGGATGACGTGGAGTTGAGTGATACGCCTTCTTTCCGATATCTGGTGAAAGTGGAAGAAATAGAAAGTGCCGAGTCCGATGTTCCTGTTGATGAGGTCGAAGCCGATGTCAAAGAAGATGTTGTAGAGGAAATCAGTAGCGAAGTCGAAGTGAGCGAAACGCCTCCCCGACAACTGGTTAAAGCTGTAGATTCACCGATAAAAATTTATGACTTCGGATTCAAGGTGAGCTGGATATATCTTGGCAGTGTGAGCAATAAACCCAAAATTGCTTTTTGTTTAGTCGATGATAATGTGTCTGGTACGGACGAATCCCGCCCCTCCGATGGGCTGGGCGAACTGACATCCAAGGCGTATAAGTGGCTGGAAACAGCAAGCGAATAAACTTTGGTCCCAAGCCAATTCAACATTGCCGAAAAAAATTCAGCAGCACACTAATGTTGTGAAAAACAGGTCAAAAGCGCCATCCGTTAAATTCTGTAGATAGTGTTCCTGCTACTGAAGAAAGTTTTGGTGGAATTGTCGACAGTATTGTGTAAAATTGGTCTCTATGAAGGTTTTAGTTGCAGAAAAATGTGGATTTTGTCACGGTGTTGAAAACGCCATCAACATAGCTGAAAAAGTATTGTCACGAGAGAAAGATGTTTATAGTCTTGGGCAAATCATTCATAACGGAGATGAGGTGGAACGGCTTGCGAGAGCAGGTCTCAAAACCGTGGAGAACATAGAAGAAATACGGTCAGGGACCGTTCTTATTCGTTCTCACGGAGCTGCTCCCGAACAGATAGCAAGGCTGAGAGAAAAAGGCATTAATATTGTCGATGCCACTTGCGTATTGGTTAAGAGAGTCCAGTACATAGCTGAGGAGCTCGAAAGAGATGGTTATAAAGTAGTAATTATCGGGGATGAAAACCACCCTGAGGTGCGTGCGGTTATGGGTTGTGTCAGGGATGTTGTTGTCATTGCCGACGAGTCGGATTTGCATAAGTTTGCCGAGAATGACAGGTTGGGTATAGTTTGTCAGACCACGCTAAGCCCGGATTTCGTCGGCAAAATACTTGGTGCCATAGGGAGGCGCAGCTTCAGCGAGTTGAAAGTGATTAATACTTTGTGTAAAGAGGCAATAAAAAGGCAGGATTCGGCTGTCCAGTTATGTAAGCAGGTGGATGTGATGTTCGTGCTTGGCGGCCTGAAAAGTGCGAATACGCGGAGACTCGCCGAGTTGTGCAAAAAGTATAACGACCAGACTTATCATTTACAAAACTGGAATGAGCTTGACAAAAGGATGCTTTTAGGTAAGAATATGGCAGGCGTTACGGCAGGGGCCTCGACGCCTGCGTGGATAATTGCCGAATTTGTGAAGAATTTGGAAGCCTTTGACGGTGGGGGATGACAACCTGGCGGCAAAATCCTTATAATCAGGAATTTGTATTGGCTGCGTAGGCCAATGCGTTTTTTATATTCTTAATTGAAAAGTTTACATTTGTTATCCTGCCGGTTGGGTGTTAGCCGTACCTGTCCCCGCGCCTCCCGACGCGAGTCGGGGCGGCGGGTAGAGTTACCGAAGTTGGCTTTTACTACGGGGCGAGCTTGGACTCAATGGGTGTGGGAGTAACATAAGGGCTGATTGTCGTAAATGTGGGGCGCCAGTCGGCCGAAAAGAGCAGACTCCACAGGGGAAAAATTAGTTTATGGTAGATAGAAATATAGTTAACAAATTAGGTTTATCGGAAGAGAATCTTGACGAGCAGGTCAATGAGATTTTTAGCGAGCAAGAAAATGAGTTTCTGGAAGAAGTTCTGAAGAAAAAGGTGGATTCACGTTTGCCCGGAACTGTGCTAAAAGGAACCATTGTATCGAGAATAGGTAACGATGTTATAGTGGAGGTGGGCCTGAAAAGTGAAGGTATCCTCGATGCGAGTGAATTTGACAATTCTGAGGATATAGTGCCTGGTAAAGAAATTGAGGTCTTTCTTGAAGATACCGATTCTGAGGGCGGCCTTGTATTGTTGAGCAAGCACAAAGCCGACGTTATCAGGGGCTGGGAAAATATTATCAACACGAGAAAAGAAGGTGATATTGTAAAGGGTAAGGTCATAAGACGCATCAAGGGCGGTTTGCTTATTGATATTGGCGTGCCGGTGTTTTTGCCGGCCTCTCAGGTTGATATTAGAAAGCCGGGCGACATCAGCAGGTTTATCGGTAAGGATGTGGACTGCAAGATTCTTAAAATTGATGTTGAAGGGCGGAACATTGTTGTCTCGAGACGCAAAGTTATCGAGGAAGAACGCAGGACAGGAAAGGAAAGGATTCTGGCGGAGATAAAGGTTGGTCAATTGCGGAAAGGTGTTGTGAAAAACATCGCTGACTTTGGTGTGTTTGTGGATTTGGGCGGCCTTGATGGGCTTTTGCATATCTCTGATTTGAGTTGGGGAAGGATAACACATCCATCTGAAATAATTCAACTTGACCAGGAGATAGAGTGTGTTGTTATTGATGTTGATAAAGAAAATGAGAAAATTTCGCTGGGTTTGAAACAGAAGACATCGAGTCCGTGGGAGGATGTTGAAGAGCGTTATCCAGTGGGAACGAAAGTAAAAGGTAAGGTTGTGAATGTGATGGGCTATGGTGTGTTTGTTCGGCTTGAAGACGGGATTGAAGGTCTGGTGCATATCAGCGAGATGAGTTGGACAAAGCGCCTTATGCATCCTGGAGAGATGGTTAATTTGGGTGATGAAATAGAAGTAATTGTGTTGGGTATTAACAAGGAAAAGCAGGAAATCTCGCTGGGGATTAAACAAACTGAAATAAATCCATGGGCAATAGCTTCTCAAAAGTATCCGGTTGGGACGATTGTAACGGCGGGTGTTCGTAGTGTAACTAATTTCGGTGCTTTTGTGGGGATAGAACCGGGCATAGATGGGATGATACATATTTCAGATTTGAGCTGGACAAGGAAATACAGTCATCCCAGCGAAGTTTTGAAAAAGGGCGATGAAGTCAGGTGTGTTGTTTTGGAAGTCAACGAAGAGAAGCGACGGATATCGCTGGGAATAAAGCAGATGACTGAGGACCCCTGGATACGTGCTATTCCGGAGAAGTATATTGCGGGACACATTATTAAAGGCAAGGTGGCAAAGCTTACTAATTTTGGTGCTTTTGTTGAGCTTGAGCCGGATTTGGAAGGGCTGCTGCACATTTCCGAACTTGCCGACCACAAGATTTCAAAACCGGCGGATGTAGTTAATGTTGGAGATGAAGTAGAGGTCAAGATTCTAAAGGTTGATTCCGAGGCACGTAAGATAGGTTTAAGTCTCCGGCGTGTTCAGTGGGCCGCCGAGGAGCAGGTGTCTGAGTCTGTCCAGGCCGATCTTATAGAGACGGATGTGCAGGAGCAAACTAAGCAGAGCGAAAAGGCCGGTGATGGCAAGCAAGTCGAGGACGAAACTAAACAAGGCGAGCAAAGTGATGAAAGTGCTGAAGTTGAGGAAGTGGATGTTGCAGATACTGAAGTAAAAGAGGAAGCGAAGCAAGACCAGGACGAGCCGCCTCAGGAAACTGGTGATTCCGTATAGCAGGGCAGCAATGACCATTACAAAAAACGAGACGGTATAAGGGGAGGAAGAAAGTTAAACGCCCGGGATAATTCAGAGAGCATTGGCAATTTTCCGCTGTGAAAACACAGGTTAGTAAAGACATATAGTGGCGACAGTTAAAATAAGCAATTTGTTTATGTCTTTTTTCGGGAGGGATTATACAGTATTTTTGTAAGTTCTTTTGTAAAAACAAGTTATGATTTTTGTGTCGTTTTTGCCTTAAATTCTCCAGAATTTCACAAGTTTGTCCTTGACGAGAACATAGCTAATTTGGTATAAATAGGGGTAAGATATCGCTTCTTAATTGCTTAACTTACGACCTATTGTTATAGGTAAGGCATTGTGTAAAAGAGAAGTTATAAGAAGCAATTTTTGTTTTTCGCAGTAAAAGGATTGTTGGGGAGGCTTTGATTTGTCCGAATCTTAGCAGGTTGCAGGTGTGAGATTGAGCTTGCACGAAGTTAGTAATCTGGGGTTAAGGGATTAACATTTCAGCTAAAAGCCAGACAGGGCTTTTCAACAAGGAGGAGGGAAAGCCAGGTTCAAAAAGCTATTTAACAGGCGCAGAGTTGGTGAAGAGCTTTTGTTGCTTGTTTTTTATAGTCTGTTTGTGGCAGGTATAACAAGTAGTTGAAAGCTTATATGCTTGTCGTGAACAGTTGGTGTTTTGGTTTAAACCAGAACAACAAAGATTTATCTTTTTGTAAACAGGAGGAGTGTTATGTGTAAAAAGTGTTTATTAATTGTTGTTGTTTTGTTGCTTGGGGCTTCTGTGGCCTCGGCGAAGACGGTCGCTTACTGGCGGTTTGACGATATGTACAATCCGACCATTGACTTTTCAGAAGGTCATGCGACGGCAGTCGCCGCCGGCAATCCAATGCCTGACTCAGATGGTCGGAGCGTCTGGCGAAAAGCTGCTCATGACTGGAGCGGCAATGGTAACGACCTGACAACGTTTGAGTATGATGACACCTGGGGCAATGGTTACGGCTGGGCTAGTGATCGTTGGTCTTCGGATGTTCCTGTATCACAGGTACCTTTGACCGGCATTGAAAACAAGCTGAGTATGGAGCATACAGCCGATATGGGTTGTTGCCCTGCTGCGATGACCTGGTCTGCCGGAAGCAATCCGAGCGGCGTGGACCTTGAGACCTGGACGCCTTCGGCGTGGACAATCGAGGCCTCATTCAAGCTGAATGAGATGTCAGCTTTCCATACCATCGTCGGCCGGGACGGTATAAATGTGTCTGATGTACATTCTATGAAGGCACCTCTTTATTTATCGGTTCGTCCGGGTGGTGCGGTGGCTATTGAGTTCAGCACTGTTGACAGACAGACCTATGAGGCAGTATCAGACGCTGGTAAGGTAAAAACCGACCAGTGGTACGCCATAGTGGCTGTCAGTGACGGCGAAACCTTGTCGCTGTATCTCGATAAAATCCTGGTTGCTCAGACGATCGGTATGACCGGCGCCACGAGCATCGGCATTGGTGAGGGCGCAGGCGGCGACAACTGGGCCGGAACCTGGACGCTCGGACGTGGAATGTGGAACGGTGGTCACGGTGACCGTGTCTTTGGAAATATTGACGAAGTGCGTATTTCCGATACCGCTCTGGATCCGTGTCAGTTCCTTATTCCGGAGCCCGCAACGATTCTTATTCTGGGGCTTGGTGGATTGACCTTGCTTCGGAAGAGAAGTTAATGATTTGAAAATATCGATTGGTAATTAGTTTGGTTCGATTCGGGGCCTATGCCGATTAGTTCGTCATAGGCCCCGGTTGTTTTTAAATGTGTTGTATTACGGGGAAGGATTTATAGTTAAAACCAAGTAAGAGCGGAGGCGGAATTATCTATAACAGCGGGAAAGCAATTATTGATAATAATTTGTATGCAAGGTATAATAGCTGCGATTGTAAATAACTAAACTATGTCATAATTTGGAGGTTTATAACTATGTTGCTTTGGATTTTCAGAGGCATTTTTCTTACGATTGTCGTAGCTGTTCTCTTGTTTAACGCAAGTTCAGAGACGATATCAAGGGAGGAGAATTCACCCAGTTTCTGGGCGTTAGTCTGGAGCGGTCTTGGGATGGCGGTGTTTGTTTTTATGCTGGATGTCCTTACGCCGAAGAGAAAGTTTGCCGCTTTGGCGGGGGTGTTTTTTGGGCTGCTGGTTGGCCTGCTTATCAGCGGGGCGCTGGCGCCTGCGGTTGATATGGTGGCGGATTCCTATCAAATTAACTTGATTTCGGAGGCGCGGACGGCAATCAAATGGTTGTTGGGTATATGTATATGCTATCTTGCCATTAGTGTTGTGATGCGGACAAAAGATGATGTTCGTTTTGTGATTCCTTATGTCGAATTTACCAAGCAGACTAAGGGTTCCCGGCCTTTAATTTTGGATACGTCTGTAATAATTGATGGTCGGATTGCGGATTTATGCCAGAGTAAAATATTCGATGCTCCGGTGGTTATTCCGCGTTTTGTTCTCGGTGAACTGCAATTGATAGCTGATTCTGCCGACAGGCTTAAGCGTAACCGCGGCAGGCGGGGGCTTGATATACTTAATAAGATGCAGATGAGCCCTGTTATTGACGTTGAGATTAACGATACGGTCATCCCGGAGGTAGAGGAGGTCAAGGGTGTTGACCAGAAGCTGGTATTGTTTGCTATGAATAGCAACGGACGTTTGGTAACGACCGACTACAACCTTACCAAGGTAGCTCAGGTACGCGGCGTTGATGTGATAAATATAAATGATTTGGCCAATTCTCTGAAGGTAATTGCTCTGCCCGGTGAGACTATGGAGGTTAAAATCATAAAGCCGGGCGAGGAAGCGGAGCAGGGCATAGGTTATCTGGCCGACGGAACGATGGTGGTTGTTGAAGGCGCTCGTAACAAGATAGGGCAGGATTTGGTCATTAGCATTACCAGCTCGCTTCAGACATCGGCTGGAAAAATGATTTTCGGAAAATTTGAGGGGTATGCACAGCAGACAGAGAGAGATTCTCGGCGAATGTCTTATAGAAGGCCGGCTGAGACGAACATATCGGAGGATAATAAAGACTGACATTGAAAATTGTGAGCGGCGAGTTGGAACGCGCAATAGTCTGCTTGCGTTTTCTATTTGGATTTCAAGAGGCATTTCAGAAATATTGCTATAGCAAATATATTACCAGGTGCGAATAATGACCAGTAGAAATGGTCTTTAAAATCCGCTTTGGTGATATATTGCCCGGCAATGCAGAATGAGACGACCATAACAAGGCCGGCAATGAAAAAACCAAGCCAATCCAGCCGATTTACATTAAGAATTCTGCCGTGCGAATCTTTGTAAAGTATTATTACTGCAAACAGCAGCAGTGTAAGTGAGATAAGCACAGGAGCCAGCAGAGGGCCGGCCCATGTCGTCGGTATCAGAAACAGTATGTCCCAGTCCATAATTGACATAGGCCAATCGGGAATTGCCTTGAGACAGGAACTGAGGATTTTAAGCCAGATATAATAGAATATATCCCAGACGGCGAAGATTGTAGCGAAGTAAGCAAACCTCTGACGTCGGTTTTCACCGAACAGCCATGCACCTGTGAAGATTAGTACCAAAGTGGCTGTTTCTCTGCCGATTTCAGTTACAAGGATTCTCCATTGTTGCCTTATTGGAATATCTGACAAGGGGAAGACAAAACCGTCCGGATGAAAGATTGTTCGCAGATAAACAACCACAGCGGCTTCGATGTATGCGAAAGCGATGCCGAAAATGACAACCATACATAATCGTCTTAGCATTTTTTTTTCAACTGCTGACCTGTTTCATCCGTGAGTTTGTTGTTCATATCCGGGTTGTTATAGTTTTTGTAGTTCTTTTATCAATGCCGGTATGATTTTGCTTTCCGGAACGGTTGCGATTTTTTGGCCTTGGCGGTAGATGTAACCTTTGTTCTTTGCCGAGCAGACAGCCAGGTCGGCGTCGGCGGCTTCACCGGGGCCGTTGACGATACAACCCATCACAGCAACACGCAGTGGTTTATCGATATTGGTGAGGATTTTTTTGACACGTCGGGCCAGCTTGATTACGTCAATCTCAGCCCGAGCACAGGTTGGGCACACTATCAGCTCGGGATACCTGCGTTCGTAAAGGCCGAGTGCTGTTAGAATCTGTTTTGCAATTTCAGTTTCCACAACCGGGTTGCCGGCTGCACTTACTCTGATGGTGTCACCAATGCCTTCCGAGAGCAGTGTGCCGAGGGCGACAGCCGAGGGTATCCGGGCGTCTTCGGGTAGGCCTGCGTGGGTCAGGCCGAGATGAATAGGATAGTCAAAAGCCTTGGCAATTCTGCGATTGATTTCGATGGTTCTTAAGGGGTCGCTGCTTTTTGCACTTAAAACCAATTGAGTGAAATTGCGACTTTCGAATATTCGGACATATTTTTTCATCTCTCTTAACATCAAGGCGAGGCGTTTCTCAATCGGAACAGGTCGTTTTTTCAGGTCCCTGATACTTGCCTCGTTGACGCCGATGCGGATGGCGACCTTGTGCATCTTGGCTGCGTCTATTATTCGATTGATGTCTTTTCGATTTTTTATGTTGCCGGGGTTGAGCCGAATTTTAGCGGCGCCGGCTTCTATCGCTTCAATTGCGCGGTCCGGGCTGAAGTGGACGTCGGCGATTAGAGGGATTTTTATTTTTTGGACGATTTTTGCAAAAGCAGTAGTGTCGGCTCGTCTGGGAACGGCGATTCTCACCATCTGACAGCCGGCTCGGATGAGCTGATTTATTTGCCTTATACAGCGGGCGATATCGACGGTCGGCACCTTCGTCATCGACTGGATGGCAATAGGAGCACAGGAGCCGATTTTTATCGGTCCAATCTCGACAGTTTTTGTTTTTCTTCTTTTAATCACATCAAGATTGTAGCTTGTTTTTTTCTTGCAGGCAAATTAAAATACGACCCGTTCATACGGATGATTATGTACCACGGCCATCTTGGCCGTGGTATCACGGGCTGGAAGCCCGTGATACGCTTATGGTTTCGATGCTGATATATATCTTTGTGGTTTTGTTTGTGGCCTATTGGGGTTGGGGGGTAGTGCTTTATATTATGCAGCCCAGGTTTTTGTATAGCCCTTTGCGGGAGGTTTCCTATACGCCGGGTGACCTGGAGCTTGATTTTGAGGATGTGGTTTTCAAAAGTGAAGATGGATTGCGATTAAACGGCTGGTATATCCCGGCTTCATCACGAGGCCGGGATAGAGGTCTGGCAGGCCGGGGTGGCGGTTCGCCTGTAACGTTGGCTGCGAGGGGAGCAAAGTTCACAGTTCTGTTCTGCCACGGCAATGGGGGCAATATGATGCATCGCCTGGACAGTATAAACGTCTTTCGTAATCTGGGATTAAATTGCTTTATTTTCGACTATCGTGGCTATGGTAACAGTGAGGGAAGACCCAGCGAAGAAGGGACGTATCTGGATGTTGCGGCGGCATACAGATGGCTGACTGAAGAAAAGAAGATACAGCCGGATAAAATTGTTGTCTTTGGCAGGTCTCTGGGCGGGAGTATAGCGGCACAATTGGCAGGCAGGGTAAAGGTGGGAGCTTTGGTTATTGAGAGCGCTTTTACTTCATACGCTGACATTGGTAAGAAATTTTACCCTTATATGCCGGTGCGGTGGTTTGCGAGATTCAGCTACAGGACGATTGATTATATAAAACGTGTTTCCTGCCCGGTGATGCTGGTTTACAGCAGGAATGACGAGGTTGTGCCGTTTGATTTTGGCCTGGAGCTGTATGAGGCGGCGAATGAGCCGAAAAAATTCGTCGAGATATTCGGCAGTCATAATGATGGCTTTCTGGTATCAGGCGAGGTCTATAAAGAGGCCTGGACAAAGTGGCTGAAATTCTTGAAGGATTATCAAAGCCAGGCAGCCGGTCAGCAGGCCTCTTAAACCGCTCACATCATAGGCAATCTGTTATTTAACTACCCAACTTACGTCAATTTATTTTCTACGGGATTATTTTTACTCGAAGGTTGAATTTGCGGCTGGTATTTTCGATAAAGCAGCCCGCGAATAAGCCAGGCGATGCCTATGGCAGCAATAACAAAGGCAATGAAAAGCATTGTGCCGCCCGACGTGCATATATTTAGTCTCATTAGGCCGAATCCGATTCCGATGATAAGCAGGGCAATCCCCATGGTCAGATACTTTATCCATAGTAGCCCGACTGGTTTGGGTGGTCTTAATTCTGATAGCGGCGTGCCTTTTTCGATGGCTGCCATAATCTGTTTGTGTTCGAGCCGTTTCTTATAATAGTAAATCATGCCAACTACTATTAATGGCGTCGATAGCGCTATGAACACTATCAGTGCTGTCAGTCCCCCGACTAATGGTTCTAATAAAAATCTCATTTTTGTTTCCTTTCAATTTAATTAATATTGATGAGCTGTTTCGTTTATCACTTTATGTCTATTGCGCCGACATCAGTGCTTAAGCTTACTTTAGTTTTACCTTCCCCGATGGTGCCATGGAGTTTTTTACTTATTGTGCCCTTTACCGTCATTGGCAGCCCTGTGTTTATAGAGCCGATTTCTGTATTGGCATCAATAGCGGCTGAAAAATCAGTTGGAACGGTGAGGTCAATATGGCCGATATCCGTTTCGATATTTATACTACGTAATGCGGGGGCTGTTTCACAATAAGCGACGTTCACTTCACCGACGTCCGTTGCAAGGTCGATATCTCCTGATATTCCTTTGCATCCAATTTTGCCGACATCTGTTTCTGCTTTTATTTTACCGCTGATATCCGAGATACAGATTTCTCCGACGTCGCATCCAAGCTGTAGGTTTGTTTGCTTTGGCACGGTAACGTTGTAGCTGACACCTACCCAGCGGCCTCTTTTTAAGTGGGGTTTTTCAATCTTTAATGTCAGCGTTTTTCCTGATGGGACGAGGTTTATTTTCACTTTTTCGGCTATTTCCTGTGCCTCTTCTTCGGTGGGCGCTTGTACGCAAATCTTGGCAGTTCCATTACAATCAGTAACATCTGCCCCTGTGATGGTGATAGAGCCGACATCGATTTCAGCAACGAGAACCGAATTTGGTTCAAGGGCGGCGTAAATGCTGTCGGTTCTTTCATATTTGGCTTGTGGTTCGCATCCCGAGCTGATACAGCAGCTTCCTAAAAGGATTAACAAACATAGTGAAGAACCCGACCATTTTTTTGTTGAGTAGCTTTTTTTCATTTTTTGTCCTTTCATTTCTTAAAAATCCATTGACTACTTTATTCTTATAAGCCCCTTGTGGGTCTTGATGTAAACTTTTCCTATGCAGAAAAGCTGGCCCGGAATCACTTTTTCCATAAGCATTCTCTTTTTTGCCCTTGAGCTTACTACAAGTGGCAGGTCTGTTCTTATTGAGCCGTTGTGTGTCGTAGCTGGTTTTAAGTAGCAATTCGTTTCCATTTTTGGTTTCCTGTGGTTATTTCGTTCTTTCAAAATCTTTGCTTTTGTTGAATTAGTCGCAGCTTTTATGTAAAAGGTTTCAAAAGTGTGGAAATCTTCCCTTGTTTTTGACATTATTATTGTTTTTGTGAATTGGCTGTTGTTTTTATAGAATATGTCATAAAAAATCTGAAACTTTTCGGCTTTTATCTGCGACTAATAAACGTAAGGAGTTTTTTTTGTCGATTAAGATATGGCAAAAAGGGCAAAATGATGAGTGGTTGGGTCTGCTTCGCAGCGGAAACCATAAAGCATTTGGCCAGTTCATTGATAAATACAAAGAGACAGTTTTTCTTTGCTGCCGACGATTAGGCCTGAGAGAAGATGAGATTGAGGACGTTGCAAGCGAAACTTTTTTGGCAGCTTACAATGGATTAGGCCGATATAGTGGCCGGGCCGGGCTGGGCACCTGGCTTTGGAGTATTGCGTATCGTCAGGCAGTAAATTACCTGCGAAAAAACCGAAGGCAATGGCAGCTTGAAGCTGAACCGGAGAAACTGATTGCCGGTAGCAGAGAAAAAGGACCAGCCGAGGCAATACAGGACAAAGAGACGGGAAAAATTATCTGGGAAGCGGTTGAGCAGTTACCGAGACTTTGGGCTATGGCAATTATATTGTTTTATCGAGAAGAAAAAAGCATTGCAGATATTGCGAAGATTATGCAGATGAGCAAAAATACGGTTAAGACGAATTTGTTTAGAGGCCGTGAGAGACTAAAGCAGATTTTAGCCGCCGCCCTGGGAGAAGACAATGTTTCCAGCAGATAAATCAGACAACGGTAAATTTGATGAAATCTTAAAACAGTCCTTGCAGTCGTATTCGGAGCCGGTTCCGTCCGGTTTTAACGAACGAATGTTGAGCCGGATTAAACAAGCCGAACAGCAGAGAGTTTTGGCTCGCATCATTTTGCAGGAAAGACTTTCGCTGGCGGGCAGTATTGTATTAGGTGCTGCTGTGCTTGTTCTGATGACAATTTTTCCAGGAGCTGTTATATCGTTTTTAAAGGGCGTTGCTGTAAGTTTGACGGAACAGGGAAGTGCCTTTATGAATGAAGTTCCTCAAGTCATCGGAGTTGTGAGAAACGGCTGGCAGTTCTTCGCTATATTTGCAGGGATATTGGGATTTGTTATTTATAGTTTTTTGGATTTGTTAATAGGCGACAGGTTAAGAGCGAGATAAAGGGCTCATATTCTCATATTTTGCGTTTTTTTGCGATATATGTCCATACTTTGCTCGATGACGGGGGGTGTTGGAGCCACATCAAATTCTACAACAGGCGGGTAAACCCGTGGGCACAATTGACCGATACCTGAATGGTAATCCGTGAGGAGGCGGTCGTCCTATAAGATGGCGCCATCATTGGAAGGCAGGGTTGTTATCGAATTTGCCCTTATGGCCGGGGTCGAAAGACTTTTGGCCGGGCGGGAGTGAGCTATAGCTTTTGACGCTACCATAAAAGAATATCTGAAGGAAATTGATGAGGCATCGCTGCTGACATTTGAGCAGGAACGTGAGTTAGGCAAACTGGTCATGGAGAACAATGACCCCTGGGCGAGGGAGCAATTTGTGCGAAGTAATCTTCGGCTGGTTGTTAAAATCGCCAAGAGGTATGGCGACCGGGGGATGAGTCTTGGTGACCTGATTGAAGAGGGAAATCTCGGCCTCATTAAAGCCGTTGATTACTTTGACCCTGGCCGTGGTGTCAGGTTTAGCACTTATGCGGCCTGGTGGATAAAACAGAGTATCAAGCGTGCGCTGCTGGAGAATGTTCAGCCGGTGCATATCCCCACTTATATGGTTACGTTGATAAATCAGTGGCGGCATACCACCGCAGAGCTGCAGAGTAAGCTCGGCAGGACACTGGATGTTGAGGAAATGGCCGAAATGATGGCTATGCCGCTGCGTAAGGCAAAGGTCATACATCGGATTGTTGAGGTGCTAAGCTTTGCAGGTGAGGCCGGCGGTGATGAGGCGGAGGAAGATCAGATGATCGGGGCGACTTTGGAGGATGAAAATACCGGACAGCCGGAAGATGCGCTCGTGGCCGATGAGGAAAAAGCAAAAGCCGTGAAATTGCTTGATAAAATCGAGCTCAGAGAAGCTATGGTACTGAGGTGGCATTACGGCCTGGACGGCAGAAAGCCGATGACTCTGAAGGAAATCGGTAAGAAATTGAACCTCACGCGCGAGAGGGTCCGGCAGATTCGCCGTGACGCTCTTACAAAGCTATACGAATACATGGAAGAAGAATAACACCATACTCAATTCAATAAAACTTGCATTTTATCAGCGATACGCTAATAATAGTCACAAAACAAAACGCAGAACCGAGAACGCAGCAAGGTAGGTATATAAAATGAAAGCCAAAGGGATTAATTTAGAAAAGTACATTCGCAGCATACCTGATTGGCCGAAGAAGGGGATTTTATTTCGTGATGTTATGCCGTTATTAGCCGACCCGGCGGCATTTGATGCGGCGGTAGATGCCTTAAGCGCCGGCTTTACAGATGCGGGCATGGAATACGTCGCTGCCGTGGAGGCAAGGGGTTTTATATTTGGTGCTGCGGTTGCAATGAGGCTCGGCGTCGGCTTTGTGCCAATAAGAAAGAAGGGCAAGCTGCCTTTTAAAACTGAAAGTGTCAGCTATGATTTGGAATACGGCACCGACACCCTGGAAGTGCATAGTGACGCCGTAACGGGCAAGGCAAAGGTCTTAATGGTCGATGATTTACTCGCTACGGGCGGAACAATGGCTGCGGCCTGCGAGCTCATCGAAAAGATAGGGGGAGAAATTGTGGGAATATCGTTTCTTATCGAGCTTGCCGAACTGGCCGGCCGAAAAAAACTCAGCGGTTACAAAATCACCACAGCCATATCATATTAGAAATCATTGCGAGCGCAACGCGGCAATCTCACCTGTCCCCGCATGTCTTAGGCGGGGATCCATTCTTCACTAACGACTATCAACTAATTCACCAATTAACTAATTCTCTAATTCGCTAATTCTCTAATCAACCAATTCGCTTTAGGCACTTTAGTTCGCTTTTAACTTCCTTTTCTCCGCGGTTAAAATAATTAGTGATAATTCGTGTATATTCGTGGTTAGATTTTCCGTGTAATCCGCGTCAATCCGTGGTTAAAAAATAATCATGTCCAAATCTAAAAAACAAGGGTTCAGGCAATGACCTGAACCCCGTCTCCCCATTGAGCGTAATTCAAAGTTTGCACGGTTCGGCTGACTTAGATTCTTTTTCTCGTGAGCAAAGCCATACCACACAGACCAAGCAGCGTTATCGTAGCTGGCTCTGGGATACAGCAGGTCTCGACCGTTATATAATTTACCAGACCACCCGTGCCTGTGAGATTGAGGCAGATTTTTCCCTTGTTGGGATTGGGTTCGATATACCAGTCAATAGTCAGTTTTTTCTATTGGGTGTCCCCGACAGATGATATGTCCCGGTAAGTTTCCTGCACTATGCTGTTATCAACGGGGCTTGGCGTTATCCTGGCCCACTGCAGGATGTTTTGGAATTCCATCTCGAGGTGGATTTCCTTGTAGGTATTGGGAATCGGTTGGTTAGGAATTGTCAACGTGATTTGCAGCGGCTCTCCTGTCCAGACACCCTGCTTGCCATCTACTACATCCAGCCAGCCAAAGTAGTCGGGGGGAGTCTGAGTCGTGCTGAGCTCAGCCGTTGGTGTGCCGTAGATGTTGTTGTAATATTCCGGTGAAGTGGGATTGGTTAGTGTATCGAAGTTCCAGGTTTGAAGGGTGTATGCACCTGTGCATTCTGGTTTATAGCAGGCCGACGCGGTACTTGTGATAAAAACGGCGGCTAAACAAATAATAGAAATACTTAATCTGCTCATTTTATCTCCTCCATGAGTCTAACGAACAATTCGTAGCTGTTAATTCTGTGACACTATTGTTAAAACGATAATTGAATGATTGGAAAATACATGGTTTGTTTATTTCATATTTATCCTCCAAAATCTAACCCAACACTCCATTAATTTGAACCGCTGGGTATTTACACGAAAATGGGCCGAAAAGCAAGTCTTTTTTTGTCTTATAGTCCGAAAAAATCCGCATTATAACCACGTTTTTCCCATAACTATAAAAACGACAAGGGGTTATTCTCGGGAAAATTTTTTTATCCTTTTGCAGAAAACTTTTGATAATACACCTTTTTTCGCACATTCTTCCTGGTTTATTTCGATTTGAGAACTTTTGTTGGCCTTCAAAGACCGGACGTAGGGTATAAAATTTTTAAGAATTATGTTGCATATATATGCATAATATGATATAATACTGCATATTGGTAAGGGTATTACGCTATGCAATTAATGTCAATAGAGGATTTGGCGATTTATCTGGGCGATTCGAAGCGGACAATTTACAAGTATATCGCCAGCGGAGATTGTCCGCCTTGTATCCGGATAAGCGCCAAGAATATAAAGTTTGACCGGGCTGATGTAGATGCCTGGCTGGAATCTAAAAAAGTCTATGCTGGGCCGGGAGGTAAAAAAATGAGTGATATTACATTTGTTGAGCGTGCTAAGGCTACACTTAAGAACGCAATCGGCAAGAGCAAGCTGCCTTGGACGCCACGTGCGCAAGCGGTTTTGGAAGGGGCGCAAAAACAAGCTCGCAAGGATGGATCTGACTTTGTTCGCACGGAGCACATCTTGTTTGGTATTATGTCCGTGAAGGATTGTCTTGGCGCAAAAATTCTTGAGAATCTTGGGGTGACAATATCCAGGTATTATCAACGCTATGAGCAGTTGTGCAATACTTCGGACGAAAAAGATGCAGGCAAAGCCGGACTCTCTGAGGACATCGATAAGGTTATTCAATACGCCTGTGAGCAGGCTACCCAGTGGGGTCACACGTATATAGGGGCAGAGCATCTGCTTGTCGGCATACTCCTTACCGGTACAGGCACCGGATTCCGGATATTGACTGACCTTGGTGTTACTCTGGAGAAGGTGCGTGAAGAGACAGCGAAATTGATTGTTTGCCGTTCGGAATTGCATCAATAGTCTCTCCGAAACATAAGGGAAGGAAAAAATGAATACGAACGTTTTGGCCTGGACGCCGGGATGGATGGAACTGCTCGTTATATTTTTTGTTTTCATATTTCCGGTTCTTTTGATTGTTCTTTTTGCTGTATTTATTCTGCGAAGCAATAAGAAAAGGCGCGAAGTTAAAATGGAGCTGGATCGGCTTGCCGAGGAGCTCGAGCAGATGAAGAAACAAGCAAAAGCCGGTAAAAAAGATTAGATTCCCACTCCCTCGGCCTGGTTCGACCTTGCTAACCATATACTGCTCGGGAGAGGTTTCGCAGGAATAACAATTAAGACAGTTTTTTTGCGATTTCGATTCGGTCATTATTGTGGGGGTCTTTTTCAATTTTTATTTCTGCGAAGATGCCGGTTGTTTCGAGCAGCTTTTTAACGGCTGGGCCTTGTGCGTAACCGATTTCCAGCATCAGTGCGGCATCGGGCTTTAAAAACTCGTCCGCTTTTTCAATGATTTTACGGTAAATATCGAGGCCATCCTGGCCAGCGTATAGAGCCAGCCTCGGTTCGTAATCTTTTACATTTTTGTCGAGCTTTTCGTATTCCGCAGCGCTTACATAAGGCGGATTGCAGACAATTAAATCAAACTTTTCCACGTCCAGCTGTGGAATAACAGGTTCGAATAAGTCGCCGCATAATAATGCGATTTTGTCTTTGAGGTTGTATTTTTCAATATTTTGTGCGGCGATATCGAGGGCAGAGGCGGAAATATCAGTTGCGATGATACGAGCGTCAGGGAAATTCCTGGCGATAGCGACTGCGATACAGCCACAGCCGGTGCACAGGTCGCAGACGAACTGGGTCCCGCTGCGTTTTCGTAAAAATTCTATGGCACGTTCGACAAGTAATTCCGTCTCCGGCCGGGGAATCATACAATCGGGATTGACTTCGAGTTGGAGGGAATAAAATTCGGTTTTGCCGGTAAGATAAGCGATTGGTTCATTTTGGCCGGCCCGTTTCACTAGATTGTGCAATATATCAAGCTGCTGCTTGGAGACAAGTTTGTCAAATTGCGTGTAAAGTTCGATTCGTTTCAGTTCAAGGACATAACTAAGCAGTAGCTCTGCGCTCAATCGGGGCGAATCGATAGCCTTTTCCGTCAGGTATTGGGTAACCCAGTTTAAGAGCTTTTGTATGGTCCAGTTCTGCATTGTTAGATTATAGCCGGGGCAAAGAAAAGTTAAAAACAAAAAGAAATTGGGTTTGATTGGCTTTGTTTTGGGTTTGTTTTTGTTGGTATGGTTCATTGTTTGTGGTTCATAGTTCGTTGTATTAACAGAAGTTATGTTCATTTGATTATCCGGCAAATTGGGTTTGTTTTGCATACTTTGGTCAGAAATTGACCAAAGAGTGAATGCGTAAATGCGTAGATGGGTAAATGAGTTATTGGATAAATGGTTCATCGATTACTGGTTACTGGTAAATGGTTATTGGTTAAATGGTTAAATGGGATTTCGGAGTTGGGGTTTAGCTTTTTGACGAGATTGAGGCGTTGAAGCTCGAGGATTGTTTTGTATAAACTATGCTCGATTCTGCGCTCATACATTAACAGCCGGTCGAGGACCCTTTCGTTGGAGAAATCCTTTATGGCGAGACGGCCAAGGGCCAGATGAGGGGATGATTCGGAGGGGTCCTGCTGGGGTTGAAACCGGCCTTTGAATAAATAAGATTCTGTTAATCTGGCAAGGGGGGAAGGGGGCTTGGGGATGCATAGGGCGTCGATAGTCTGGTTCTGGATACGGCCGATGCGTTTTAGCCGCCAAGACAGCCCGACAACGCGCTCGGCGAGGATGGATTCCATAGGGCTGGCAGGGGCCAGCTCGGCGAGGAGCTGGTCGCGGTAGAGGTCGAAGTCGGCCTGGCTTTCTGAGCTGATTACGTCCTGGGCGGCAGAAAGACCATGCCTGACAGCGTTTTGCGAGATGGCGGTCTTGCCATCAGTGGTGCGTGGGCCGGTTGATTTTTGGGCGTTACGACGGTTTGCGATGATTTGTGCTTCACTTGACATT
>Ga0315537_1000980_pt1 | contig 22855 bp, 17 predicted proteins | sample SalMarSW160270MG_FD_203091 | JGI IMG/M metagenome (GOLD analysis project Ga0315537, IMG submission 203091) | Salt marsh sediment microbial communities from the Plum Island Ecosystem LTER, Massachusetts, United States - Salt Marsh Sediment SW1602-70 ...
GTGCCATAGGACCCAAAGGGATACCTATGGCACATACCCAGGGTAGACTGAAAGATAAACATGCTTACGTAATACTTTCAATTCATCATTGCAGTCATCATACACATTAATCTAACAGATATTTATAAGAAATGTTCAACTTTTTTTTGAAAATAGGTTTCAGAAATTCGTATAAATATAAAAATGTTACATTCATCAATATAATTTGCCTTTCTCTGGGGATCACCATCTTACTCTTAATCGCAAGTTATGCCCATAACGAACTAAGTGTAGATAATTTCCACACCAGGGCATCCCGGATCTATAAAGTCTCCTACGGTAACTCAAGTTTTACACCCGGCCCACTCGCAGGGTTACTGGAGGGTGAATTCCCCGAAATTCAGAATGCCACACATATTGAAACTCATCAGTTATTTGTCTTTTCCCCCGTTTTAAACGTTAACAATACTGCATTCGAAATTGAACACTATTATTCTGCTGATTCTGCTTTCTTTCAACTGTTTGATTTTGATGTATTACATGGAGGGGATGTAAATAAAGCACTAAGCATCCCATTTTCACTCATCCTGACGGAAAGTGAGGCACTTCGTATCTTTAATATGACTAATCCGGTCGGAGAAACAGTCATCTGGAAGACATACCGGGATTTTTCCTTTACCGTTACAGCAGTAGTGAAAGACCCTCCGGCAAATTCTTCCATCCGTTTTAACGGATTAATCTCTGCAGCTTCTATAGAAAAAATGGGGCTCAATTATCCTGATAACTGGGGATTCACCGTTTTTGAAACCTACCTGCTCCTGGAACCTAATGTCGTTGCCTCCATACTCGAGCCAAAACTGAGGAATTACCTTATTGAATATTATAAAAGCTATCTGGGAACCAGTGCATCCTATGCAGATGCTGAAACCACACCATTAACATTTCATCCCCTCAGGGAGGTCTATTTTGATAAAAACCTTGCCAATGATACAACAAACCGGGGGAATTTATTACTGGTACACGTTTTGATTACCATTGGATTGGCTATCCTGATACTGTCCATCATAAATTATATCAACCTTTCTACAGCAAGGTCATCCGTCAGATCCAAAGAGATAGGTGTACAAAAGCTGGTGGGTTCAAATCGAAGTAACCTTGTTTTTCAATTCCTGACAGAAACAACAATGATTGGTTTTTTTGCAGTAATTATTGGAGTTGTTATCGCTTCGTTGTTTCTAAACCGGTTTGGCCATTTCATGAATGTAAGTTCTGATTTGCAATTTACCTGCCCCTTTTTCATGCTGCTAATACCCGGAATTTTATGTTTAGGATTCATTGCAGGAATATATCCGGCATGCTTTATTTCATCACAAAACATTATTGACATTCTTAAAAAGAAATCAAGACAAAAGAATCGAGGGGTGACATTACGGTATGTTCTCATTGTTTTCCAGTTCTTTATCTCCATTGTTCTGATTGCAATCACTTTTCTGATTGCTAAGCAAATAACCTATATTAAAGAGAAAGATGTTGGCGTAAATACAGAGCATATTATTTACATCAAACTACCCTATCAGTTAATGCGTAATAAAAAAGAGATTTTTCGTGAACGATTACACCAGTTACCTGATGTACAAAAGGTTGCCTTTTCGAGTACAATTTTCGGGAAAATAGAGGGATTAAACAGTCAGGTGGTGGAAGGTAAAACGGTGAATTTTGCCTCTTTATGGGTTGATCCGGAATTTATTGACTTATATGACTTTGAATTAATTGAGGGGAGATTTTTTTCAAAAGAACGCAGCAGTGATCTTAATTCTACTCTTCTGCTAAATGAGGCAGCAGTTAAAGAATTTGGCATGCAGGATCCGTTTCAAATAGAAATACGAGTGCCCGGTGGACAGGCCAAAGTTGTGGGTATTGTTAAAGACTTTAATTATAAATCGCTTCATAGCAGCATTGAACCCATCACAATAGCCTATCTTCCCGGCCAGGGACAGTATGCCAATATAAAAATATCGGATGCAAATGTTTCACAAACACTAAGAAATATAGGGAAAATCTGGAATGAACTGGCACCGGGATTTCCATTCAGCTATCATTTTCTTGATTCAGATCTTGACAACTTATATAAGAATGAAGAACAGTTGGGAAAAGCCATTACCATCTTTTCGCTAATTGCTATTTTCATTGCTATTCTTGGTGTATTAAGCCTTTCCATTTTTTTATGCGAGAACCGTGTTAAAGAAATTGGTATACGAAAGGTTCATGGTGCAAAGCCATGGGAAATCATACTCCTCTTGAATAAAAATTATATTGTGTGCCTTCTTGTTGCATTTATTATCGCGACTCCCGTTGCCTGGTATGCTATGACCAGGTGGCTTGACAATTTTGCATATAAAGCAGCCTTAAGCTGGTGGATTTTCTTGGTATCAGGAACCATTACTTTCCTAATAGCAGTATCAACTGTTAGTATTCAAAGCTGGCGTTATGCAATCAGAAACCCGGCTGATACGCTCAGGTATGAATAATAGTAAAAATACAATCCTATCAAAAAATGGTAAAAAAATGGTGATAACTCTCATGCAGCATCTGTTATGAAAACTCGTCTTTAAGAGGATAATCTCACGGTCCTTTTCCAGTCGGCCATGTTTTCACACTATCTAAAAATTGCACTCCGGTATCATAGAAAACAGAAAATATTTTCTTCTATTAATATCTTTGGATTATCAATTGGTCTTGCCTGTACAATCATTATTCTTATCTGGATATTCGATCAGTATTCCTATGATAGATTTGTAAAAGACAAGAATAACATTTATCGATTAGAAGCGTTGGACTGGGTTGGTCTACCAGGCTTCTTTGACGACTATTTAATCCACTTTCCGGAAATTGAACATATGGTGAGGATTGTCGATGACCGAAAGCCTGTAGTCTCAATTAATCAACAATTTTATGAAATAGAAGATTTTGTGTTCACCGATACTCCAATCTTTTATCTTTTTAATCTGAATTTTATTCATGGGAATCCTTATACATCATTCAGTTCACCTTTTTCAATTGTGCTAACGGATAAAACTTCCAGGAAGTTATTTGGAAATGGAAATCCAATTGGACAGACGCTCACTTATAACAATGAATTTACGTATACAATAACCGGCGTAATAAATGATCCGGCGAAATTTCACAAGCCAATCGATTTAATAGCATCCATTCAGGATCTTCCGATAATTCATGACAATCATAACTATATTAATGAAGACAGATGGAATTATCTGTTCTATTTATTGCTGAATGAGGATGCAGATCTCAAATCACTCCAAGAGAGAATCAATGAAGTCTTAAAGAATGAACTGCCTGCATTTTTAAATGAGGAAGACAGATTTCTTCTTCGCGCTTTTAATACTATATACTTTTCGACTGGATTACAACACGAAGGAAAAGTGAACCATGGGAATCTTAAACTTATCATCTTATTTGCTTCAATTGCCATAGCTATCTTAATCATTGCCTGTATAAACTTCATTAATCTTACCACCGCAAAATCTTATATCAGGAAAAAAGAAATAGCGGTGCGAAAAATCGTTGGAGCATCCAGGGGTGCTCTAATATTTCAATTCTTATTTGAAACATTAATCTCAATCTTTCTCTCTGTATTACTTGCCCTGATACTTGCCGTATTATTTCTTTCCCCTTTTAACAGATTAATCGGGGAGAATTTGGTTATCGATTATTTCTCGCCTGTCTTAGCAGGTGGAATTTTACTGATCTTTTTCTTTACCGGGATTGTATCAGGAGTTTTTCCTTCCTTATATCTGGCATCTGGCAGTCCATTATCTGCATTCAGAGGAGATAATACAACAACGCTTAAGCACTCCGGTTTCAGAAATATCTTAACGATTATTCAGTTCGTCATATCCATTGTTTTGATTTGTGGAACTGTTGTGGTGATGAAGCAAATAAAATTCATGAGAAGCAAAGAGTTAGGATTCCAGCCGGATCAGATTGTCCATATCAATCTGAAAGGAGATTTGCTGCATGAGAAGAAAGAGGTATTTCGTGATTTGCTGCTTAATGAAGAAAACATCAATGAAGTATCTGTTTCAGATGACATTCCAGGTAATATCCGAAATACAAATACCTGGACAGTTGATGGAGAAGAAAAATCCATCTTGGTAATTAATGCAGATCCAGAGTTTGTTCAATTATTCGACATTCAAATGGTACAAGGCAGAAATTTTTCGCGGGAGACGAAAACAGATTATCAAAGGAAATTGTTAATCAATGAGGAAGCAGTTCGGTTTTTCGGGTTTGATAAGCCTGTTGGTATGCATGTCAGGGCAAACTATGGTGATTGTGAGATAATCGGTGTGGTTAAAGATTTCCATTTTAATTCGCTTCATTATAAAATCTCCCCTATGGCCATATGTTGGGACCAAACCTGGACGGATATAGCGAATATTAAAGTAACTGGCAATGATATGAATTACACGCTTCAGCGAATTAAGGATATCTGGCAGGAATTTTCACCGGAATCCCTGTTTTCTTACCATTTTGTAAAAGATAGTTATACCGATCAATACAGCAAGGAGGACAATCTTGCAGAGACTCTTCTCTATTTCACATTTTTAGCGATCTTGATTGCCTGTTTGGGAATCCTTGGATTATCAATCTTTATCTCTGAAAAAAAGACCAAAGAAATTGCTGTTAGAAAAGTTTTCGGATCAAAAAGTTCTTCCATTATATTCTTGTTATTCAAAACATTCTTCAGATGGATAACTTTCTCTTTCTTTATTTCCGTTCCCATTGCCTATTTGTTACTGAATGATTGGTTACAAAATTTTGCGTACAAAACAGGTTTGAGTCTTTGGACTTTCCTCCTATCGGGATTAATCACAATCATTATAGTGCTATCCACTACTGCCGTAATCGTTATCAAAGCAGCCGACAGAAATCCGATTGAAAGTTTGCGGTACGAATAAAAATATGGTAACAGCTTCCTGTTTTTTAATTCGCAATTATACGGAAGCTGGAAGAAATGGAGCAGACATTAGGAAAAGCAAAATAAGCGCCACCCGATATAATTTCAAGCTGCCAGATAACCATTGTTTTCAATCTTCTGTATTCTTAATAACATATTGACTCTCTTTTATTTGTCATGAGATTTCCCTATTTTTGTTATGAAATACCAACACCGTAAAGACCATTAACTTAATTCCTAAAAACCATGAAAACAAAACTTTCCTGTTTGCTGTTAATTCTTTTTGTTTCCGGGTGCGCTGTCTCCCGCAAAGTACAATACAGTGGAATCAATGCAAACGTACCGGCATTCAGTGAAACCATTGCTCTTGCCACCTGGGACCAACGGGAACAGGTGCTTGATGGATCAAGGAAACCGGATTTTGTAGGTTATATGCGTTCAGGGGCAGGAATAGCATATCCCATCGGAACAGCCAGCGGGAAACCGCTTGCAGATGATATTTCATCTTCCATCTCCACCTCACTGGAAAAAAAGGGATGCACAACTTCAGTGATTACCACTTCACCGGCGGACAATGAAAACACCATTCTGGATAATCTTATAAAAAGCGGTAATGAGAAACTCTTATTGGTAAAATGTTCGGAATATCACACGGATGGATATGGCATACAGAATCTCAACTATAATTTGCAGGTTACGGTTTATGCATCCGATGGGGAACTTGTGAAAGAGAAAAGGTTCCAGGGGGATCGGACTTTGGGTGGCAATGTAGCCTGGGGACCTGGTAAATATCAGGAATATATGCCTGAAGGTTTAAAAACTCTGCTGGAACAAATTTTTAATGATGAGGAAATTTCTTCAGCATTGAATCAGTAAGGTAAAATCACCGTCCGTGTAAATCCTGGTTCAATTGTAAAGATGCTTATGACAACTCCCTCACAACTTATGGGGCCTGTTATTACCTACAAATTTTCAGGATTATAAGCAACGCTTGCTCTCCTGAAGGTACAGATCATTACACTCTTTTTTCTTCTCACAGGATGTACAATTTTTTTATCGGTTTAGTTCAGGTGACTGTGTGGATCAATCTGGAATGATATTGCGTTGTTTCCCTGTCCGGATCATTTTTAACCTCACACACGTCGTTAAAGATCATGGTTTCACCGTTATCAACTGTATATGCCGGCCATTCGGGTAATCCACCACCATTTGGATCTCCTGTAGCCATAAACTGCAACAAAGCTCCGGACATTTTTTCCGATAATTTCCTGGGCCGCTCACCGCCACCTGTGTGGGTTAACATGAAATCTGTATTATAGTACCAATAGCAGATATCAGTACAATGGCCTGCCTTCATGCGGTTGTCAAACAGCGGTGGTTGCCAGCCAAACCAGGCAACATAAACCGGAGCATTCTGATTTGCTTTGGCATTGGCATACCGGTTATCCATGATCTGGGGTGCAGAATTACCCCACCATAAGGCCGGGTATATATCATCCCAGGGTTCCGGTTTCTGTGGTGGCATGAAGCGGTTTCTCTGCTGGTTTTTATTTTTTCTTTTTAACGATTTGTAAACAGGTATTGAATGATCTCATTAATTTCTCCCATCGTTTTCGTTCCATCCGGAAGTGATTGTTGATTACTTCACACCGGGTATCAATCCACATTACTTAAACAGCAAAGGCACAAATTCGGAAAGATAGATCCTCCAGTTGGGCCATGTATGTCCCCCGGTACTTTCACGGTAAATGTATTCCAAACCCAGGTCATCGTAGAACTTTCGCAAATTGACAACCGACTCATACAGGAAGTCATCCTTCCCGCAGGCAATCCAGTACAATTTTACTCCACTATCCTTAAGTGCTTTGATCTGGGCTCTGTGATCATCCCTGTTATAACTACCAAACCGGGTATCGCTAAACAGTCCCATGCTCATGACACCAATGTAATTAAACATCCCGGGATTGGCATTTGTAATCATCTGAGTATGAAAACCTCCCATGGAAAGGCCAGAGATTGCACGGTGGTCAGCATCTGCTATGACCCGGAAATTCTTTTCAACGAACGGGATTACGTCTTTAACCAGGCTCTCTTCAAACTTACCGGATACCATTCCACCCGGTCCACCGGCATTTTTGTGGTCGATTTCCATGTCAACCGGCTGGTCTGCTGGTGCGGCAGCCACCGTAGGAACGCCATTTGTCATAACGACAATCATGGGTACCGCTTTCCCGGAAGCGATCAGGTTGTCGAGGGTATAATTTGTTCGCCCGAGAGTAGTCCAGGCATCTTCGTCCCCACCGGCACCATGAAAAAGATAGAGCACAGGATAGGATACATCGCTCGTGTAATAATCCGGAGGCGTGTAGATGTACATTCTCCGGTCCATTCCCAGTGTCGGAGAGGGGTACCATACTTTGGAAATGGTGCCATGAGGAACGTTAAAAACAGTATAAACATCCGATCCTTCTCCACGGATCGTAAATACACTTTCATTACGTACACCGTCACGAACAATATTGAAATTACCGGGATCAAGAGCCCGCACTCCGTCAATGATGAATGAATAAGTATAGATTTCCGGGGCAAGCGGATCAATCTGTATCTGGAACAGTCCGGTATCATTCCGTTCCATTTCCATACTTGCCCCCCAGCCCTGCATCCAGTTGCCCGAGAGTTTCACTGATCTGGCATCCGGGGCATACAACCGGAAAATCACGGAATTATCTTCCTGGATATCCGGTGAAACAATTGGTCTACTGCCCCACTGGGCATAGATCTGAAAAGAAAAGGCTATCCAAAGAGAAAGAGTAAACAAGCTTAAAATACGATGATGAGGGATTACAGAACATTTGTTCTTTTTCAGAATATTTTTCATTGTAATAAAGTTTATGATTAGTTAATCATTAATCGATACAACTCCTGTTGATTTAATCTTTGCCGATTCAGTGGCAGGCAGTTCCCAGTTCTCATCAAAGTAACCCTCACTGATAACATTATCCGAGAACTCATTAAACAGCACAAAGTCCTGGAAGTTTTTCAGTGCATCAATTTTAGACTGCAGGAATGCAAATCCTCCGGTCTGTCCGGAGTTCCCTCCCACCGGTTTCTTTGGTGCCCACCATGGCAGTCCAGAGTTTACCAGGACGTAGTGCTGGTTTAACGGGAAAATATAAACCAGTCCGTACTCACTCGCATCGGCATGGAGGTGCATTGGTAATTTATCGGCAAACCGCTCGATGATGCTATTGGTTTCCCGTGTACCGAACAGGATGAGGTTGGATGTTTCCAGGTCACTCTGCCGGATTTCCCTGTCAGAAATCACCCTGGGAAACACCATGATCCTGCCGAACATGCCGCGATCCGCTACCCAGTCAGCCGCAGCTGCGGCCTGGGCGCGGCGTATCTGTAGCTCGTCGGGTGTAGGGTTTCCTCCGGTACCGTAAACATACACATGGTTACTGCTTACGGCAGCATTGATCGGTCCCTCAGCACCGGGTTGTTTAGCCATCAGTCCGGGGGTGTATTTTTCATTCACCCAGGCATCGTTCTCCTTCTTAAATGAAGCGACATCAGGAGTATTAATACGGAAGCTTTTCCCATCCAGAATAACCTTAAGCTGCTGTTCCGGAATGAATTTCGGATGACCGGTTAAGTTCAGGGTAAACGCATCCAGACCGGAGGTAGTCACTTCAACCTGGTTCTCTTCATTAAAACTGGCATCGATAGTGGCGAGGGTTCCTGGGGTGATCTTATCAAACTTCACCCAGTAAGCACCATCGTACTTATACCATTTGGTACTGAATTTTACCTGTTCCGGAAAACGGTTCCGTTCGAACTGAGAGAACCATTCAAAAATGAATCCGTCTTTATAAGCATACTCCCAACTGTTGTGATTGATACCCGGGTATTCGATATAGTCGAAGTGTTTACTGCAGGTTTCAAATTTCTTCTTCCAGTCCTGGGCTATCTGGTAAAGAAAGTCTTTGTCCCCGATAAAGAGATGTACGGGCAGGTTAAGGACATTTCCGGCAAGCTCCGAAGATTCTTCGGGTGGTGCCGGACATACCGGAGCAATGGCAGCCCATGTATCCGGTCGGGTCAGCCCCAGCCAGATGGTACCCCCGCCTCCCATAGATAGTCCGGTAAGGTAAATCCTGTCCTCATCAATGGGGAAGCGTTGTTGCAGGTCATCCAGCATTTCATACACATCCTGTTCAGGAATCCCCTGGTATCCTGCTGTTCCCCTGGCATACGGAGCTGCAGCAATGTAATCCACATCCTTCAACTCAGGCCAGTACCGGGTCGATTCAAGGTCGGTTTCTATAGGAACAAAACCGGGTGTCATAAAATCCTTCCCCTGGATATTGCCCTGTCCAAAAACACGACGTAATCCCAGTCTGTGGTTGGACCAAGCACCGTGTAAAAAAACCACCAGGGGATACTTCCTGTTTTCATCAAAATTTTTTGGAATATAAACGGCATACGGTTGATCTGTCTCATCAACACTTGAGAAGAAACAGAGATCCTGTGGACCGGATTTCAGCTTCTGCGCCATGGTAGTATGGACCGTAAAACTCAAAATCATAATCATGGCAATAACAGGAAATAACAAATAACGGTAATGTTTCATGATGCATAATTTAAATATTCTGTTGATTAAAAAACTCACCGGGTTGGAGTCACCCGGTGAGTAGTCGTGTGATTAAACCAATATCCTGGTTGTCAGGTTGGTAATGCTGGTCCGGATGGCATCAAACGGTTTGCCATCCCTGGTGCTGTCCTGTTCGACAATCATGTATTTCATGCCGGCAACATCTTTGGCTGCCAGTATTTTCTTGAAATCGATCACCCCGGCGCCTACCGGAGCAAAATCGGTAACTCCCTCGGTGGTGAAATAGGGTTTCTCATGGGTGAACATGTCTTTCATATGAAACAGCTCGAACCTGCCCGGGTATTTGTTAAACATCTCAATTGGATCCTGTCCGGCTTTGGTTGCCCAGAAAAGATCGATTTCCATCGTGACGAGATCGCTATCCAACTCAACCATGAAGACATCGTAATAAGGAACTTTGCCTTCCACAACATCAAACTCGAAATTATGGTTATGGTATCCGAACCGGATACCATGCTTTTTCATGATCTCACCAACATGGTTCCAGTCGGCTGCCATTTTCTGATAACTGGCAATGGTTGTCCGCGCTTCTTCAACAATCCAGGGTTGTACACAATACTTCACACCCAGTTTGGCATGATCTTCAGCCATCTGCTCTGCATTCTCAAGAGTAACACCTTCTGCTTCAACCTGTGTATGGCTGCTGAGGATCTCCATACCCAGGCCTTCAACCATCTTCCTGAATTCATCGGGTTCGTATCCGTAAAACTTTCCATTGGCATAATTGGCGAGCTCGACGTATTTATACCCCATGTCAGATACCTTTTTTAATGATCCCGGGACATCGGTCTCCATAGCATCGCGGATCGTGTATAACTGAAGCCCGATACCGAAGGTTTTGGGATCTGCTGCTTCTGATTCCGCAGAAGCAGTACCTTTCGTTTTGCAGGAATAGTGTGCAAGTACCATAGCTCCCACCGTACCTGCTGCTGATAATCTCAGAAATTCTCTTCTTGAACGTGTAGTTTTCATGATTCTGTTTCTTATGTGTTTGTTACGACATACCGTCTGACCCATCTGGGGTCTCCGCCCGGATGACACAGTCGCCCGCCTGAACGACGCAGTCGGGCAGGGACGGGTGACGGGTGGCGTATCTTTCTATCGGTCAGACCGGAAAAAAGCGGTCAGACCGTGCGCACTGTACCGTCTGACCCGTTCAGGGTCTGACGGATATTGTGACCCCAAATCTTATAATATACCTAATATTTCTTTATTATCTATGATGTATTTCGACTGTTCATAAAAATTATTCCAATCAAGATTTATCATTTCTTTTGTCAATTCTTGATTACATAAGCCATTATTCGACTTGCTTAAATATTCAATAAACGAAGAATAAGGCCAATCTTCTAAGTTGCTCGTCAATCCTGTTTCAAGTGGGTTTTGATGAATATACAAAAAACAAGTAATCAGGTAGTCAATTTTACTAAATTCTAAATTCAAACATTTAGCTTTTGTTCTTTGTTGAAATAGGTTCCCAACTCTATGCCTTCTTTTGTTAATCCCTTGTGAATATGAACTTAAAAGCAATCCAAACTTTTTTGACAGGTTTTGTGCATTAAGGAAATTCCCGGTTCGAGTCTGATAAGGTTTGCAAGATTCCTTATTGGCATGAACTAAAAAGTGAAAATGATTTGGGAGTAGGCAATAAGCAAGAATATCACATATCGGAACAATTTCACATTTAACCTTATCCAGAAAATAAATGTAGTTTTCATCCGAAAAAAATACTTTTTGATGATTGATTCCCCGATTATAAATATGGTAAGTATAGCCTTCTTCAAAATGCATAAAAAAAATTTTATGTGTTTGTTACGACATACCGTCTGACCCATCTGGGGTCTCCGCCCGGATGACACAGTCGCCCGCCTGAACGACGCAGTCGGGCAGGGACGGGTGACGGGTGGCGTATCTTTCTATCGGTCAGACCGGAAACAACCGGTCAGACCGTGCGTGCTGTACCGATGTATGTTGATTGGTAAACACCAAATTATTGAATGCCTTTTATTAAGACTCGTCGCCCGATCTGAAGTCGAGCGACGAGGAGTTAAGTTTATTCATGAAATTTGTAAAATACCTTCAGCAGATTTCAATTTCCCGATTGTTTTATTTTCTCGAGGTTCTGGTCGAATACAGGTGACCTGTATCCGGGATCAAAATCAGGATTATCAATGATCGTCCCGTCCTCGTAATTGAAATATCCTTTCAGAAAATGGTTCGACAGGGTATAGACCACCTCTTCATCCTCATCCAGGTAGGGTGGCACCTCGGTCAAAACCTGCTCAATGGCCGTTCCCTGCAATGCAATCTTTTTCAGTTTTTTGGCGTACAGTTCAAAGGTTTCTCTCGAAAAAGAGATCACCACCACATATTTCCCGAAATATTTGTTATGGTTGTGTTTATAGATCAGGTACAATTTATCCTTAAAGACCTTGTCTGCCGTTTTGTAAAAGCTGTATTTGAACCGGAATCCCTCCTTCAGTATCGATTGGGCAACCTCCTCCTCCCGTGTATAGTGAAGGAATACCTTTCTTTCCTCCTTGTCCTCAAAAATGTAATTGATGATCTTGTCATTGAAAAATTCATCCCGGGTAATGGCTTTCCCGAATTCGAACATTCGCAGTTTTGACAGCACCCTGAACAGTTCCTCCTGTTCTGATTTCGGATCCCGGATGTTTAGTTTATCAAGGATCGACCGGATAAAATACCGCTTCTTGGCCAGCTGGTAAAAGAGGCAGATAATAACTGCCAGCAAGGCCACAAATACCGCCATTTCAAGATAAGCCCTGAGCGGATCAATCAATGTTATAATCAATGTGAATAGTGGTGCCATCGGAGCCTTTTTATGATCTGCAGATAAACCAGCGCTGGTATACCTGCATAATTCCAACCCTATTTTCCTCCAAGATAATAAAATAGTAAATAGTATTTCCCATATCATAAAACTTTGATCAATTTTTATTATCTATGAGAACATTTTGGGATGAATTTAATCATGTTAAAACACTTTATAATCGTTCTTGTGATTCTTTCGATAAATTGTCGCTGTACTACTGAATCGGATCCGGAAAAATCAAACTGGAAAGACGAGATCATCTACCATGTCATGCCGAGAAGTTTTTACGACTCCAACGGTGACCTGCATGGAGACCTGAATGGTTTTGTTGAGAAATTAGACTACCTCCAGTCGCTGGGAGTCACGACCATTCTTTTTACACCGCTCTATGAATCCGGATTTTACCACAATTATTTCCCGACAGATTACGAGAAGATTGACCCGGAATACGGAACAATGGAAGAGTACATTCATTTTATTAAAGCAGTCCATCAGCGGGGAATGAAGTTTCTGATGGATATGGAAACGCAATATGTTCAGAGTGGTCACCCGTGGTTTGATGATTCGTATAAAAATCCCGCATCACGGTATGATGATTTCGTCTATTACAGCGATCCTGAGAATCAATATCCGGAGCAGCTCTTCATGCCAACCAGGTCGGACCTGTATGAATTCAACGCATGGCCTGATAAGAAATATTCTATCGTACACCTGAACCTGAACCATCCGAAAGTAAAAAAGTGGATGAAGGATTTCTATTCTTTCTGGGTCGATCCGGACGGAAATGGGGTTTTCGATGACGGCGTGGATGGTTTCCGGATTGATCACATCATGGATGACCTTGATAATAAAGGCATATTTACGAACCTTTACAGTAATTTCTGGAACCCCATCTTTACCCGTTGCAAAGAGATAAATCCGAACCTGTTTATTGTAGGAGAACAGGCAAACTGGACGGAATACGGGGATGAAATGGTACACCGGAGCGGAGCAGATGCTTCTTTCAATTTTCCCTTGAAATTTGCGATGGCAGGTGAAGCAGCAACAAGCACCATGTACGATGAAGGAACCAGTGCTCCTGTCAGGATCAACCCTTCGAAAATTCATGAAGCAGTAATCGAAACATTAAACCGATTTCCGGAAGGAACCTACAGTGTTAATTTCATAGAAAACCATGATACCGACCGTTGGGCAAACATTGTCGGTGAAAACAATGGACTGTTAAGGGCGGCAGCGGTGCTAAATCTCCTGCTACCTGGTGTTCCTTCCATCTACTATGGTCAGGAACTGGGCGTAACCGGGAAAATACAAGAGTGGGGCTCCGATGCCAACCACATCCCGGTACGCGAAGCGTTTCCCTGGACGCCGGACCCGGATACTCCCGGAATTGCCCTGTTTTACAAAAATACAGGGGAATGGTGGGATCAGTCATTTTTTTTAACCGGTGGGGCTGAGCGGTTTGCATTGTCACTCCAGCAAGATGATCCCGAGTCGCTCTGGAATCTTTACCGGAATCTCATCGCCCTGAGAAAGCAATACATGCCGTTACGACACGGTAATTACCAGCCCATTGTTTTTGATGATGACCATGTCCTGGCATTTGCAAGGGAATGGCAGGGCGAAAAGGTGATTGTTGTCATGAACCTGTCAGAAAAGGCTTTGAAGCTTGATCTTACCGGGAAAATTGATGGAACACCGAAGCCTGTTTTTGGTGATTTTGATCTGCATAGAGATCATTCAATGCATCTGGATCCCTTCCGGTTTGTTGTGCTGAACATCCCGAAGGAACAATAACACCCACTCCACATTGAATAAAACCAACTGAATAACCAGGGACAGCTACCTTTTTAAAATTTTAAATAACCAGGGACAGCTACCTTTTTAATATTTTATAATATGCTGTTTATCAATAATCTAAGAATTATTGAGCGATTAGTAATTATGATAAAATAACAGCTTAACTATTTATATCACAATTAATAAGATGAATTATTTTAAGTTGGTTGCTGTCCCTACTTATACTGTCCCTACTTATAGGGCAACGCTTTCTAACAAGACGGTATAGGTAATGCCGCTTTTAACGCTCAGCAGGAAGATTACCGTGAAAATTTGTAACTTTATATCTAACAATAACCAACAGCTGATATGCGGCACTACCCATACCGCTGACCGTTATGGGCAAGCCTCTATCAACATGACAGTTACGTGCATAGTGATAAAAATCCTGCCCCCATGACAGCTTAACCTTGACAACAAAATTTAGTGCTTTCTATCGGGACTTTGCCCGCGCGCAAAAATTTTATAAATCACAACAATTGCAGCACATTTGCAAGCCCTCACAACCCAACACTCAAACCAAAGGCTTGCAAAAGAGCTGCAATTAAGCCATCAAATCAAGTCTATATTTCGGCAGCATTTCATGTTTGCTGCCATTTTATAGTTTTTTTTATTATATTTGTTTTTTAAAAATAAAAGCTATCGCAACTGAGAAATTAAATATTGAAGAATTGACGAAAAGGTTTAAAGATGTACAATCTTTAAATACTAATGATATTGTTAAGTTCTACAGAATTAAGGAGCCAGAATTAAAAACCACAACAATAAATTGGAGAATTTATACCTTGGTTCAAACGGGAATATTAACCAGAATAGGAAGAGGCAAATATTCTTTAGGTAATAGTAAAATTTATATTCCTGAAATAACCAATAAACTCAAAACAATATACTCAAAATTGAAAAAGGAATTTCCCTTTTTAGAATTATGCTTATGGAATACATCCTCTTTCAATGAATTTATGGTTCATCAACCAGGTAGGTTTTATATTCTGATTGAAGTTGAAAAGGATGCCTCTCAATCTGTATTCTTCTACTTAAAAGAGGCAAAGTATTCTGTATTTATCGACCCAACGAAAGATTTAATTGAAAAATATCTTCCAGATGAAAAAGAAACTCTTATTGTTAAACCATTAGTTACAGAAGCACCCATTCAAAAAATCGAAGGCATAAATACAACTACCTTAGAAAAAATGTTGGTTGATGTGTTTTGTGATGATGTAATTCTTTCTGCTCAACAAGGTTCTGAGATGAGAACTATTTTTAAGGAAGCCATGAATAAATATACTGTTAATGAGAATCGTATGATTCGTTATGCAGACAGAAGAAGAAAAAAGGAAACCTTTATGAATTATTTAAGTTCGATTTCAAATTTACGGCAGCAATTGTAACTTGCTGCCAAAATATAGATTATGATTGACAAAGAAAAAATAACAATAGAATGGATTGAAAAAGTATCCAAAGCAAACCGAAATGCAGATAAAATTTTGGTTGAGAAAGTTATTAAAGCTTTATTACTTCTCGAAGGATTGGTAAAGCAGAAACTTTCTTTTGTTTTTAAAGGTGGCACTGCATTAATGTTACACTTGAATTCTGCAAAAAGATTATCAATTGATATTGATATTATAATGCCCAAAAAGGCTGATAATCTGAATGAAACTTTGGACAAAGTTGCAACAGAACAAGGTTTTATAAGAAAAGAAGAACAAAAAAGGGAAGCAAAAACCAAAATAGATAAAGCACATTATAAATTCTTTTACACACCACTTCATAAAACAAGTAAGGAAGAGGAATATGTTTTACTTGATATTCTCTATGAAGCAGTGCAATATAAGAAATTAGAAGAAATTAAAATTCAATCATCATTTGTTCCAGAAAAAGATGCTCCTTTAACCGTACAATCACCATGTTTAGAAGATATTACAGGAGATAAACTAACTGCATTTGCCCCAAATACTACTGGTATCCCCTATTTCAAAAAGGAGGACAGTATGAGTATGGAAATAATTAAACAGTTATATGATATTGGCAACCTTGTTGATAATGTTTCCGATATTGAAACTATCAAATCAACTTTTAAATCTTTTGCAACGACTGAACTTTCATACAGGGAATTAGAAAATCTAACAGAACAAGATGTAATAGAAGATATTTATCAAACAGCTCTATGCATTGTAACAAGAGGTGCTGATGGCAAAGGAAACTTTGATGAATTACAAAAAGGTATTCAAAGAATCAGTCGATTTGTCTTTTCAGAAAATTATCATATAGAAAAGGCTATTGGACACGCTTCTAAAGTAGCTTATTTAGCGATTTTAATTAAAAATGGTACAACCAAAATAGAAAAATATGACAATCCAAATCAAATGAAGGAGTGGATTATTGGTGAGCCAATGAATTTAAAACTCAACCGGTTGAAAAAGTCAAATCCGGAAGCTTTTTATTATTGGTATAAGATTTATGAATTAAAAACAAAGAAGGATTGATGGGAAGATCAACAGTACATTACGCAGATAATAAATAACCAGGGACAGCTACTTTTTTAAAAATTTATAATATACTGTCTATCAATATTCTAAGAATTATTGAGCGATTAGTAATTATGATAAAATAACAGTCTAACTATTTCTATTACATTTAATTATATATATTATTTTAAGTTGGTTGCTGTCCCTACTTATACAATTCTTATTTATAAATCGTTCTTTGCACAAATAGAGGCAAATAAAATTCAGAGGGAATCTTTAACAAAGCAACTTGCAATTACACAAGCACAACAAGATTTCAATATCCTTATGGACATCTTTAAGCAAATAAAGAAGGATTATGATTCTCTCTTTTTTACTACTGGGAATAGAGAATACAAAGTGAAACTGGCTGTTGCTCGATCTAAAAGAGTCTTTAAAGATGACCCTGACAAAGCTAAAAAACAATCATTTATGAATGATTTTAGATATTTAGTTAGAGTGTTCTCCCTTCTTATCGAAAAAATGTTAGCGTCAAATGTTTCAAAGCAAGATAAAGATTTAATGACTAATTTATTCTTGCTCTTTTATGCAACAAAGCTTGAACTTTATGTGGGAAACTTGGCAAAGATATGTGCTGAGAAAAAGATCGCGGTGGCATTTAAAAACGCAATGAATAAACTGATTGATAATATTGGTGTTTTAAAGAAATAAACTTACATCAAAAATCTACAATGATTTCTATATCATTTCTATATATAAATAATTACTATTTTGGAATCGAATTATGTTAGAATAAAAACATTCACTTTGGAAACATATCCAATAATTTTATACCCCACCAACAATAAGATAAAAGTCCCAGAATCTGGAAGGGCATCTATGTCAACTAATTTATTGGAGCTTGAATTTGCAGGTGAACTAAAAAAAGAATTTCCGAGTAAAATTGAGACCTATCAGAAAGTAATTATTGATAGATTCAGCTACTATCCAGATATTACTTATATAGATAAGGAATGTAATATATTCATTGATATTGAAGTTGATGAACCTTATTCAAAATTAGGGAAAATTATACATTTTATTGGTGATATAAAAGATGAGAGAAGGAATAGATTGTTTACTTCTTTTGGATGGTACGTAATACGATTCTCAGAGTCTCAGATCAAAAGGAAACCTCTGGAATGTGTCGAAATAATCCGACTATTTGTAAATTATGTAAGGGAAGGTACATCAAAAGAATTACTTGACAGAACTATTAAAGAAATCGAGCAACCCAGATGGTCTCAAGAAGTGTCAAGTGATCTTATGAGACAAGATATAAGAGATCACTATGAGTTTTCAGAAGAAACTATCGTTGTTAATCCCAAAAAGATTGTTGATACGTATAATACGGAAGAGGCACTAATTAAGTTTCTATTGGAAAATTACTTAGATAGATATGAGAATAGCAGTGATATACTATTTATACCATTTTCTATAAGTAATATAATGGTAAATCCTCCAAAGAATATTCATTTCGTCAATACTAAATGTATAACTCTATGTTCACAAGTTGAGATAAATGGTGTTCCGGTTGGTGGATTTACAATATTCTCAAATGTTGTCCAATATCGCGTTTTTAAAGAAATTAGTATTGATTTATTTGAGGCTATAATTAGGATAAAAGAAGAAAACTTAAGATTTAATGTGAATTATGATAATGAACAGTTCTTGGCATTCTCTGGGATTATCTTGTTTGGTTCATATGAAGAATTTAGGAATAAACAACTAAAATGGAAGGAGTTCTCAAAGGATAAATAAAATATGCATGAAGAATAAGCTAACACCAAGATAACAACATATTGCAAAGGTTTGGGGGGAGTAATAATATAATCACAGTCTAAATCATGGCTCTTATAAATTGCCCGGAGTGTAATAAACAAATTAGTACTAAAGCTGTATCATGTCCACATTGTGGATATTTTCTGAGTACCAAGAAGAAGAAGAATACGTGGAGCATTTTCTGGTTCATTTTAATCTTTGGTGGTATTATCATTGTAACATACGAATTGAAAACCCTGAAAGATATTAATTCATCAGACACAAACAGAAAAAAGAATAATACCGAAGTGATTGACGAGTGGTATAAAGGTGGTACATTACATCAAGCTACTGTAAAGGAATGGAAAAACGCCCCTGAGAGCAATAAACTTGCAACGTGTGCTGACTTCATGGCTGAAATAGATAATACTGTTTCCATGAAAGAATTAAAAGATAGAGCAACAATCTTAATGACCTGTATTAATAAAGCTGTGGACGATGTGAATACTATTGATGATATGGAAGTAGCCACAATCGCTGCTTCATGTGTAATACTGATGGGTTATAAATAATCAATGGGGCTAAAAAGTACCTTAAACAGGTTAAATCTACTTCACCCATAGCTTCACCCATTAAAAACAAAAGGCTCTTAGATTCCTCTAAAAGCCTTGTTATTACTGGTCGGGGTAGCAGGATTATTTTATGATCCGTTGAAGGGTCTTTCCAACCACAAAAAGACCTCCTTTTTGCAGGATTACCCCGACGATAAATGTCGGGGTGATCCTGAGTGGGGAGGAAATCAAGACAAAAAATGATCAGCTGAAAGCTGTTTTTATTGGATATCAATCGTTTACAAATGCGAGCATTTGACACTATTTCATCCAATAAAAAACCCGGCAATAAAACATTGCCGGGTCATTTTTTGTCTTGTCGGGGTAGCAGGATTCGAACCTGCGACCCCCTGCTCCCAAAGCAGGTGCCCCGCCGACGGCGGGGCTATACCCCGGAAAGAAGCTTTTTGAATGCTTCTCCTCCTTTGTACGACTTAATTTGCTTTTCTCTCTTTTCTGCTTCTGACTTGTCCTGAAATTCTTCAGTATAAACAAGAACAAAGGGTGTACGATGCCTGGTTGATCGTTGCCTCCCTGAATTGTGATATACCAAACGTGCATCTACATCAGAAGTTGATCCTATATAATATTTGTGATCCTTCTGACTCTGCAGAATATATACAAAATACATCAGGTTGAGAAGTAAGTCGGGGTGACCAGACTCGAACTGACGACCCCCTGCTCCCAAAGCAGGTGCGCTACCAACTGCGCCACACCCCGAAAAGTAATAAATGCGCTAACAAGTAAAGAACCTAAATCAGGTGTCCCGCCATCGGCGTGGCTATACCCCGCTGCGACCTCCGTAGCTTTAGCGAAGGCGGTTTGCGACCGCCGCAAAATTAAGAAAGGATTTCTATTTTCCAATGCGATTTATTCATTATTCCTGATAACCACAGAGTTTGCTCTTTCCTGACCGGTAAATAATCACTATTAATTTGACTTTTTTGTATCAATGATCTATATTTATAACCTGACATGCTGCCTGCGATCGGAAAAAACAAGTATTAACCTCATCCAACTAATGAATATGAAACAGAGACAAAAACTGTTATCGCTGATCATTTTAACTATTCTGTGCATCCCTTCATTCGCACAGATGGAGGTTTCAAAACCCGACAGGTTCCTGCCAAAAATCGGACTGAAAGCCGGTTTAAACATCGCCAACTTTCTTGAAAAAGACAATGATGGTAAGTGTAGTGATGAATATGATGCTAAAATTGGTTTTCATGCCGGTATAGTTGTTGAAATCCCGTTTGGAAAAAGGTTTGCCGTGGAACCCAGTATCATGGTCTCAACCAAAGGATTTCAGTATAATACTGAATATGAGGACACAACATTTTATCAGGAATATAATCTGTATTACCTGGATATTCCTATACCGGTTGAAGTAATGCTCGAAATTGGTATTGTTAAGGTATTTGCAGCAGCGGGGCCCTACTTTGGTATTGGTATTGGAGGAAACGCATATGATGAGTCAAAAACTGGTGGGGTCAAATACGAAGAAAATGATGATAAAATCTCCTGGGGAGATAAAGATGGTCTTAAATCTTTGGATTATGGATTAACCCTTGGATTTGGAGCTGAGTTTAAGGGATTTCAGTTACGATTTGCTTACGATTTGGGATTGGCCAATATTTCAAACTATACGGATAACGACTTCAAAAGGAATAATCGTGTAACCCGAATATCATTGGCTTATAAATTCGGACTGATTAAGTAGGGTATTATGTGATAACCACTAAGGTACTCGGGAGCGATAAACCTTCCACCAATAGTAAAAGGTGGTTCTATATATTGTAATTAAGTTAGTGGTGTATAAGGTTATTGAGCACATAGTCGTATAGCTTAAACTAAGTTCCATAAAAATTCTAATCCATGACCTAAACTCAAAGATCGTAACGTAATACACCCCAATAACCTACTAACTCAATAACCCAATAACATCTCTTTAATGAGCATTGAGCAGATCTTCGGTCCATGTAACTTTTTCCTTTTGTCCAACATTGCAATTGGCCCGTCTGAATCATTGGTTGGTAGCGTTTCTAAAGACATGTCGCCCCTGCCTGGACGGCAGTCAGGGGGCTGAATAATAACCGGTTGGCAATAATAATTCAACCCCTTTAGGGTTGTATATATTTCGGGCCGATATACCACCGGTTAACACCGGTGGATACTCATTGTTATACCCCTGCCGGGGTATTTAGGTACGAACAAAATTCCGCTATTGAATAAAAGCTTCTCGAGCAATCCGGATTTTTAAAAGAGGATATTTTTGTTACCGAAATTGTGAAGTATTATACTGCCAGCAGGTACTGCATCACTCGCTTTGTCCGCCGACTTCGTCGGACGAAGTCCGAAGTCTTGAAATAGGCGGGTCATTTTACCCAGCACCGAGAACCTTCACCACTTACTTCTTCTCTCCGGAGAAAAGTCACTAAACATTTGATATTTTGGCACCAATGATCTAATTTTAATAGCTAACATTCTACACATGAAACGGACAAAAACACTGGTTTTATTCATCACTATTTTATTTCTGGGCTTCCCTTCCTTCGCGCAGAGAGCGGTTGAAAAACCCGACCGATTAAAACCACAGATAGGCATAAGAGCCGGTCTTAATTTATCAAACGTTCTGGAAGAAGAGGATAACAGTATTAATAGTAAAGGTTACGATATTCTCATCGGTTTTCATGCCAGTATTTTTGTGAAGATCCCTATGAGCAACCGATTTGCTTTTGAACCGGGGATCATGATCTCAAGAAAAGGTTTTCAAAATAGTGAAACGTGGACGGATAGCATTGGACAGTCCCATGATTTTTACGAAATTCAGTCGCTTTATTATATCGATATTCCTTTAACCTTTACCATATCACAGCACTTTGGTTCATTCGGAATTCATGGCACAATCGGCCCTTATGTTGGAATCGGAATAGCCGGGAGCATTTATGAAGAGAATAAACTAGATGGTGTGAAGTCTGAAACTGATAATAAAATATCCTGGGGAGGTACAGCCGGAAAAGATGATTTTATGCACTTGGACTGGGGATTTACTTTCGGGATGGGGGTCGAGATAAAATCAATCCAGATCAGTTTTTACTACGACCTGGGTATGGGTAACATATCGGTAGATCGAGAAAATGGCCTTACGATTTATAACAAGGTAGCCCGGATCTCCGTGGGGTATATATTTGGGAAGATTGAGTAATTGGATTATACGATAACCATTATTATTCCTCGGGACAAGAAAGTCTGCAAACAATTTAATAAGCTGGTCGTAGAGACTGTACTTTTTTTTAACGTTTGGCATATTTCGGTCCATGAAGCGATTTCCCGTTTATGGACAATTCAGTTGGACCGCTTATTCGTGGTTTCAATAAAACCAGGGTTGCATCTGCTTACGCAGCCTTACCCTGGGCTATTATATTGCGCTCCTGCCTGCCGCAGGCAGGCCTTTGGAGCTTGTGTTGAGTCCAGCATGTTATGTTGTATCTCACTTGCCCGAAGAAGTTTATTGTGAATTTGGAGTCCCTCAGTCATTTAGTCTTAGTCTCACATTCTCCCCCTCTCAAAGTCACATAGTCACATAGTCAAACTTCTCACCTCTTTTACTCTTTTCTCTGCTCACTGTTCACTCTTCACAAATCGCTTTCCGGGAAAAGCTTCTTCCAGTCATGA
>Ga0315537_1000981_pt1 | contig 22854 bp, 19 predicted proteins | sample SalMarSW160270MG_FD_203091 | JGI IMG/M metagenome (GOLD analysis project Ga0315537, IMG submission 203091) | Salt marsh sediment microbial communities from the Plum Island Ecosystem LTER, Massachusetts, United States - Salt Marsh Sediment SW1602-70 ...
AGCCTTCTCGCCGTCGAGGACCTCGATCAGCTGCCCGGCTTCGAGGTCGAGCAGGGCACGCAGGTGATCGGCGGGCGCAACGGCATCTGCACCTCGTTCACCACCACCGCCGCCCTTGGAGGCACCGGGGAGACGGCCCGCTGGTGCATCGATTCCGAGCTCGGCTTCACTCTTCTCATCGAGAACCGGGATCCGGGCGGCGAGTGGGAGCGGGTCATGGAGCTGACCGACTTCGGTCCGCCTCAGCCCGACGACTTCGAGCCGACCGGTCCCGTCACGGAGCTACCGGGCGCATAGCGGCAGGACCGGAACCGCCGGAGCCAGTAGACCCGTCACAGGAGTGACACAAGCAGAAGGTACGACTGTGCGTCGAGCAACACTGCTCATCCTGCTTCTCACCGTGCTGGCCCCGGCGTGCGGCGACGACACGCCCCCTGGTTCGATCGTCGACGACTCGACCACGGTGCCCGGCACTTCCGAACCCAGGACCCGGACCGAGCCGGGCGTTGCCTGGGTCGATTCGGTTGACCTTCTGCTCCTCGAGTCGTACCCGGTCCAGCTGGTCGCCGTAGTGAAAGGCACTCTGCCCACACCGTGCCATGATCTCGCCTGGCTGGTCGCCGGTCCGGACGCCGACGGACGAGTTACGCCCGAAATCTCATCGCGGCTGGACCGGAAAGACACATGCGCCCAGACGAGGGTGAGATTCGAGGTGAGCAGTCCCGTCGGCTCACTCACCCGCGGTGAATACCCACCTGCTGTCGACGGAAGCTGGTGCCCGTTCACCATCCGACGCAGCCCTCGGCGGCGGCAGGTCGCCGTCTATACTCGCGCCGCCTGGACGCTGGTCGCCGAGTAGTTATCCTCGGCAAGCCGCCCCCATCGTCCAGCGGTCCAGGACGCCGGCCTTTCAAGCCGGTAACACGGGTTCGAATCCCGTTGGGGGCACACGGGGACGTGGTGAAGCCTGGAGTTCACGCCGGCCTGTCAAGCCGGAGATCGCGGGTTCAAATCCCGTCGTCCCCGCCGGAGCGCCCACAGGGTGCTTGGTCAGGTAGCTCAGTTGGAAGAGCGCAGGTCTGAAAAACCTGAGGCCGGCGGTTCAATCCCGCCCCTGACCACTACGAAACCCCCCGATCCTCAAGGGGTTCCGGAATCCAGAATTCAGTTTTCAGAGGCGGCATAACGCGATCTGGATTCTGGACTCTGAATTCTCATGTTTCTGCCAGGCCGAGTTCCTTCTCCGACTCGACCACGTCGGCCCCCCAATCGAAACCGCAGTCTTTGCAGAAGTACTCGCGGCGAAGCTGCGAATACCGCCTGTGCGTGAACAGGCGCCACACCAAGTAGGCGGGAGCGGCGAAGAGATAAAAGACGATGTAGATGACCCCCATGCTGAACATGAGCCCCGACGCGATCAGGGTGTCCCAGCGGAACCCGTAGAACCGCCTTACGTATTTCCCCGTGTCGGGATCGACCCAGCCCCACATCTCGACGATCACGCTGTCTCCACCACACGCGGGACATCGACTGTCGGCCATAGCCCTCTCCATCGCGGCCGCTCCAGGCATGCTATCTGCTCTCCGCCGTGCGGTCGCCCTTGCCGGATGCGTCCCGTCCCGCCTACCCTCGCGAGATGAAGAACCGGAAGCTGCTGGGCATCGTCATCGGGCTGATCGGCGTTGCCGTAATCGTTGTTGCTTTTCTCGCCGACTACATAGGACTCAGCAGTGGGTCCTCAGCCAACTCGTTCGGCCAGCGGCAGATGCTGCTCGCCGGCTTCGGCGGGCTCATGGTGATTGCGGGAGCCATCGTCGCCTTCTTTCGCCGACCCTGAGCCGCCCTCTGCTCAGTTGAGGTACGCGAGCGACTGCGCGTGTGCCCATCGCGAGATGACCTCGGCGTAATGCTCTCCGGCTCGCTCCAGATCCCCCTTCTCGAGGGCATCCAGGCTTGCACTCACCTCAGCAGCCGACTCGTCCAGCGCCAGCTCGACATCGTCGAAGAGCGAGACGACGTCCCCGTAGTCGAGCTCGACAACTGCGTCGTTCGGGAACGGCTCCATCCAGCGGCGTAGGTCAGCCACCTGATCGACGATCACGTCATCGAACCCGGCAGCCTCAAGAACCCGAACCGCTCTATCCAAACGAGCCATCGCCTTCACGCGGCGCGTCTGGTACTTGACGAAAAGGCCTTGCTCCCCCTCGGCTACCACTCTCTCCGAGCCGTCGAAGGCGGCAAACCACCGAAGCGGGACACAGAACGGCGACGTGAGGATGTGGGATCGAGCCTCGGGTATGCGGGATTGCATGCGCTCCAACTCTTTGGCGGCGCGGGATGCAATCGCCTCCGGCACCAGAACCTGGGCGACCGGTCCGTCGTATGCGTTGCGGAAGGCCAACAGGCCCTCGAGCATGCGCAACCTGGGATAGCGGGGGCACACGTAGGGCGAGCCTTCGAAATCGATGACGAAGGCGTCATCACGCGCCGATTCATGCCAGACGCCGTAGACACCCCGGGTCAGCACACGAGGCTGCGAAGGCGCCGCCTGGTGCTCCCGGTATCCCTCAACGGCGTCGCGAGGTACATACACACGGAGATAGGCGGACCGGGACACAAGCGGGAATGGTACCCACGACGCGGTCTCTTGCTCCCAGGTGCGCTGGATCTGGGCTTTGGTAGTGTGCAGACAGGATCCCTTCGAAGGGAGCAGAGCCGTTGGGGGTGTTCGATGCCATCGGTGACCGTGGCCACGAAGAGGTGATCTTTGGGCATGATGCGGTCTCCGGCCTCAGGACGGTAATCGCCATCCATTCGACGGCCCTAGGTCCCGCCCTCGGCGGGACCCGTTTCCATCCCTTTGCCTCGGAGCAGGAGGCGCTCGCCGACGCGCTGTGTCTCTCCGAAGCGATGACCTACAAGGCCGCCGTGGCCGGACTCGACCTCGGAGGGGGTAAGGCAGTCATCATCGGCGATCCCCTCAAGGACAAGACGGAGCGCCTGTGGCGCGCCTACGGCCGCGTCGTCGATTCGCTGCACGGCCGCTTCATCGCCGCCGCCGACGTCGGCAGCGACGACATCGACATGGAGATCGTCAAACGCGAGACGCGCTGGGTCGTGGGAACACGCGTCCGCGAAGGCGGCGCCGGCGACCCGTCACCTGCCACCGCGCGCGGTCTCATTGGTGCCCTGCGAGCCGTCTCCCGCTTCCTCTGGGACACCGAGGAGCTCGCCGGCCGCAGGGTCGCGGTGATGGGCGTGGGCAAGGTGGGCGGCGACTTCGTGCGGCGCCTCACCGAGGCCGACGTCTCCTGTGTCGTTGCCGACACCTACCCTCCCGCCATCGAGCGCATCACCGCCCAATTCGACGTAGAAGTCGTGGATCCCGAAAGCATCTACGAGGTCTCCTGCGACGTCTTCTCACCGTGCTCGCTGGGCGGCGCCCTCAACAAGGAGACCATTCCGCGACTCAAGTGCAGCGCAGTCGTCGGCGCCGCCAACAACCAGCTCGCCACCGGCAAGGACGCCTCCCTGCTCGAAGAGCTGGGGATCCTCTACGCTCCCGACTTCGTCGTGAACGGGGGAGGACTCATCAACGTGGCCGAGGAGATCCACGGATTCGAGGAGGCGCGGGCCGGGGCGCACATCGACAAGGTCTACGACAACACGCGGCGGGTTCTCGAAACCGCCGCCGAGAAGAAGATCTCACCACACGCCGCCGCCCGCGAGATCGCCGAAGAGCGAATCCGCGGCGTCGGCAGTCTCCGTCTCTGGAGGCGCAGCGGAGATGACCGAAACTAACCTGCGGCCGTCCCCCGGCGGCGATCCCGCTCGGATCACGGCAGACGTCTCGCGGAAAGGAGGGGGAGAGTTGGCCATCGGCATCGATCCCACAGCGGATCATCTCGGGCTCGGGCTCAGCGACGAGACAATCCTCGAGATGTACCGCTTAATGGTCCTGGCCCGACACCTCGACGACCGCATGTGGGTCCTCAACCGGCAGGGCCGGGCCCCGTTTGTCGTCTCCTCCGCAGGGCACGAGGGCGCCCAAGTGGGCGCAGCCCTCGCCTTCGATCCGGCCGTCGACTGGCTGCTCCCCTACTACCGCGACGTCGGTTTTATGCTCGCCATCGGTATGACCCCAGAGGAGATCCTGCTGGGCGTCTTCTCCAAGGCGACCGATCCGTCGAGCGGCGGCCGCCAGATGCCCAACCACTGGTCGCATCGCCCTCTCAACGTCTTCAGCCACTCCTCGGTCATCGCCACCCAATTCCCCCATGCCGTGGGCATCGCCGCCGAACTCCAGCGCACCGGCCACGATGCGGCCGTCTTCGTCTCCAGCGGCGAGGGCGCAACCTCCATGGGCGATTTCCATGAGGCGCTCAACTTCGCCGCGCTGCATCATCTGCCCGTCGTCTTCTTCATCGAGAACAATCAATACGCCATCTCGGTGCCTGAGCTGGACGAGGTCGCAGGTGACCTCGCCGAGCGAGCCCACTCATACGGCATGCACGGTCTGTCCGTCGACGGAAACGACGTGATCGAGGTGTACGCAGCCACTCGCCACGCGGCGGAGCGGGCCAGGGACGGCTCGGGGCCCACACTCATCGAGGCCCGAACCTACCGCTACTACGCACACACCTCCGATGACGACGACCGCCTCTACCGCTCCACGGAGGAGGTGGAGATGTGGCGTCGCTACGACCCCATCGCCATCCTCAGGCAGTATCTGATCGAAAGCCGTCTGCTCCCCGAGGATCTGGAAGCCGACATCGACCAGGCCGCCACGGATGCCGTCGCCGCCGCCATGACGAGGGCCGAAGCGGCTCCCGACCCCGTCGACCCCCACACCTTCGTCTACGCCAAGCCCATCGAGAACACGGTTCCCGCCAAGTTCGTGGAGTCGCCGCCGGACGGAGAGGAGGTCAATCTCATCACGTCCATCAACAGGACCCTCCATGAGCTCATGGCCGAATACCCGGACACCGTTGTTATGGGCGAGGACGTCGCCGATCCCAAAGGCGGCGTCTTCAAAGCCACCGTGGGCCTCACCGACACGTTTGGGAAGGAGCGGGCCTTCAACACGCCCATCGCCGAATCATCCATCGTGGGCACGGCCATCGGCATGGCCGCCGCTGGAGCGCGTCCCATCCCCGAGATCCAGTTCGCCGACTTTATCCATCCGGCTTTCAACCAGATCATCTCGGAGGCCGCCCGCCTCCACTATCGGTCGGCCGGGGCCTGGACCTGCCCCCTCGTGATTCGTACGCCGTACGGCGGCGGTATCCACGGCGCCCTGTACCACAGCCAGTCGATCGAGGCCTTCTACGCCCACGTCCCCGGACTCAAGGTGGTCGTTCCCTCGACGCCGGCCGACGCCAAAGGGCTACTGCGCAGCGCCGTCGAGGATCCCGACCCCGTGCTCTTCCTGGAGCCCAAGAAGCTATATCGGCTGGCCACAGGGCCCTATCCCGCAGGACCTCACCGTGTCGCCATCGGCACCGCGGCCCTGCGCCGCCGTGGGAGCGACCTCACCATCGTTGCCTACGGCACCATGGCCCACTTCGCCCTGGAGGCTGCAGCACTTCTCGCCGCGCAAGGCACGGAAGCCGAAGTGCTGGATCTCCGCACCATCCGTCCCCTGGACTGGGCCTCCCTCGAGGCGGCGGTGCAGCGGACCGGCAAGGTGCTCGTCGTGCACGAGGACAACGGCTTTGCCGGTTTTGGAGCTGAGATCGTCGCCCAGATCACCGAGCGGGCCTTCGAGTGGCTCGATGCTCCGGTACGGCGCTATGCCGGCCCGGAGATACCCGCCTTCCCGTTCTCTGCGGTGCTCGAGGATCAGGTGATGCCCAGCGTGGCCGGAATAATGGAACGGGCCCTCGACCTCGCCGCGTTCTGACGCGACACCAGTCTCCTATCCTGCCGCGCCGTGAATCTCTCCATCCGCCCAGGGCGGCCCGACGACCAGGTGGCCATCGAAGCCTTCACTCGTGGCACCTTCGAGTGGGGCGACTACGTGGCCCACGTATACGAGGAGTGGCTCGCCGACACCACCGGCCGAACCTTCATCGCCGAAGTGAACGGCAGTCCCGTCGGGTTGGCCCGAGTCGCCTCGCTCTCGGACCAAGAAGTCTGGTTCCAGGGAGTGCGAGTCCACCCCGAACACCGTCGTCAAGGTGTCGGCACGGCTCTTGCCGCCCAAGCCTGCGAGTGGGCCCAGAGCAACGGAGCACGGGTCATCCGCCTCGCCGTGGAAAGCTGGAACCGCCCGGCGCGCACCCAATTCGAGAGATCGGGGTTCCGTCCGGTCAACCGCTGGGTCGCCGCAGAGCGGGCTGTGGGCGAAGGTTCCCCGGTTCCGGAAGGCAACGGCGGAAAGCGGGTGCCCACAGCCGAAAGGCTACGCCCGGCGCCCGCGGCAGAAGCTTCGGCAGCCATGATGTCGTGGGTCTCCGGACCGCTCAGCCGAGCCGCCCGCAACATGTTCGCCACCAACTGGACGTGGCGCCGGCTCACCCCCGACGATCTCACCGACGCAGCCCGACGCAGGGTCCTGTGGGAGGGCCGCCCAGGATGGGCCATGGCCCGGGTGAACGACGATACGTTCGACGTCTCCTGGCTGGAGACCGCGCCGGACGATGCTGCGGCCATGGCTCACGCCCTCATCGACTGCGCCGCCGATACCGGAGTGGAACGCCTGCTCGCCGTCGTCCCCAGCATCACCTGGCTACGCCAAGCGTTTCAGCGGCTCGGGTGCCGCATCCACCCGATGTGGGTGTATGCACGAGCGGTGTGACACTGCTCGTGCAAAGTTCAGAACTCAGAGCCGCGCAGTATTCTGAATTCTGAGCTCTCCTAGCTTCTGAGCCCAGGGTCAGAAGGCAGGAGACGCGTACGTCATCAGCGTCTCCATGTAGTTCGACCGCTCGAACGCGGAAGGATCGGGCACGGCCTTCTGGCTCAGTGAGCCTTTGGCCTGCTCGACCGACTCGTATTCGTGCTCGTCGAACCACCGAGTCACCCCCTGCCTCACCAGCGACAGATGCCCTGGGCCCTGCCGCAGCAGAGCCGAGGCCATCATCGTGGCGTCGGCGCCGGCCAGAATCAGTTTCACCACGTCCTCCGCGGTATGCACCCCGGTGGTGGCCGCCAGCGAGGCATCGATGCGGCCCCGGAGGATGGCGATCCAGCGCAGTGGCACCCGCAGCTCCGTTGAGGTACTGAGCTCCACCCTTGGAGCCACCTCGAGACGCTCTAGGTCGATGTCGGGCTGGTAGAAGCGGTTGAACAACACGAGGCCGTCGGCCCCGGCGTCGACCAGCCGCCTGGCCATGTTCGCCATCGACGAGAAGAAGGGGCCCACCTTCACCGCCAGCGGTATCTCGACGGCCGAGCGCACCGCCTCGACCAGGTCCAGGTAGCGGCGCTCCACCTGCTCCCCCGTCTCCTCCACGTCGGCCGCAATGAAGTAGACGTTGAGCTCCAGAGCCGACGCTCCCGCCTCTTCGAGCCGTGCGGCATAGGCGGTCCACCCACCCCGCGTGACGCCGTTGAGGCTGGCGATCACCGGCACCGACAGCTCGGCCCGGGCAGCCTTGATCAGATTGAGATAGGGGCCGGGACCGGTGTTGTAGCCCTCCGCCAGCTCGGGCAGGTAACCGCCCGGCGCCTCTGCGAACGACTCGGCGCCGTACTCGAGGGCTTCGTGGATCTGCAACTCCTCGTGCTCGATCTGTTCCTCGAACAGCGAAGGCAGCACAATCGCCGCCGCTCCCGCTTCCTCGAGCCGGAAGGCCATCTCGACGGTGCGGCTCAGCGGGGACGCCGAGGCCACCAGAGGACTGGCCAGCTTCAATCCGAGATACGTGGTCTCTAGGTTCACGCTCATTCGGTCACATCCTCTCCGGGAAGGCCGCGCTCCATGCCGGCGAGCTGCTCGTAGAGCCTCCACCGCTCATCGATGTCCTGCTGCGCCGCCGCGAGCAGCTTCTCGGCATGCTCGGGATGCGATCTCATGAGCATGGCGTAGCGGGCTTCCGTCGTGGCGAACTCCTTGAACGGCTTGCTCGGGGCACGGCTGTCAACCGACAGCGGATGCTCCTCTGTCATCGCCTGCCTCGGGTCGAAGCGGTACAGCTGCCAGTAGCCGGTTGCCACCGCGTCCTCCTGGTGCTCCGCCTGGCGCGACATGTCGATGCCGTGTGCGATGCAGGGGCAGTAGGCGATGACCAGCGACGGACCCGAATAGGACTCGGCCTCGACGATGGCTCTGATCGTCTGGCGCATGTTGGCCCCGATTGCGATCTGCGCCACGTAGACGTTGCCGTACGACATGGCGATCATGCCCAGGTCCTTCTTGCCGGTGGCCTTGCCGCTGCTGGCGAACCTGGCCACCGCGGCCCGTGGGGTCGCCTTGGACGCCTGGCCGCCCGTGTTCGAGTACACCTCCGTGTCCAGCACGAGCACGTTGACGTCCCGCCCGCTGGCGAGCACGTGATCCAGGCCGCCGAACCCGATGTCGTACGCCCAGCCGTCGCCACCCATAATCCAGATGCTCTTGCGCACGAGGGAATCGAGCAGCGGCAGGGCCCATTTGGCCCGCCCGGACCCATCGGCCTCCAGGCGCTCCCTGATGGCCGCAATCCGCTCCCGTTGGGCGGCAATCTCGACCTCAGTGGTCTGCTCCGCCCCGACGGTGGCGTCGATCAGCTCTCTGCTGAGCACGTCGACGAGGCCCTCGAGGGCGGCGGCAGCCGCTTCCGCCCTCTGGTCGACGGCCAGGCGCATGCCGAGACCGAACTCGGCATTGTCCTCGAACAGCGAGTTCGACCAAGTGGGCCCCCTGCCTTGGGCGTTTTTGGTCCAGGGCGTCGTCGGCAGATTGCCACCGTAGATCGACGAGCAGCCGGTGGCATTGGCCACCATGAGCCGGTCCCCAAACAGCTGCGACACCAGCTTCACGTACGGCGTCTCGCCGCAGCCGGCACAAGCTCCGGAGTACTCGAAGAGCGGCTGGAGGGCCTGGGAGCCCTTGATGCTGAGAGGGTTCGCCGTGCTGCGGTCGATCTCGGGCAGCGACAGGAAAAACTCGTAGCGCTCCCGTTCCCGCTCCAAGTGATCGTCCTTCGGCTCCATGTTGATGGCCTTGTGCTTCACCTCTTCCTTGCTCTTGGCCGGGCAGATGTTCACGCACACCCCGCACCCGGTGCAGTCGTCCGGCGCAACCTGGATGGTGAGCAGCTTGTCGGCGAACTCCTTGCCTTTCGGCTCCCTGGACAGGAAACCCTCCGGAGCGTCCTTCAGCTCCGACCCGTCGTAGTACTTGACCCGGATGGCCGCGTGCGGGCACACGAGGGCGCAGCGGGCACAGTCGATGCAGATCTCCGGGTCCCAGATGGGGATCTCCATGGCGATCGACCGCTTCTCGTACTGGGTGGTGCCGGTGGGGAACGTGCCGTCGACCGGCATGGCGCTCACCGGTAGCAGGTCGCCCTTCCCGGCGATGATCATCGCGGTCACCCTCTGCACGAAGTCGGGGGCGTCCGCCGGCACGGGTGATTCCATGTGCCTCTTGCTGGTCGCCTTCTTTGGCACCTCGACTTCGTGCATCGCCTCGATGGCGGCGTCGACGGCGGCGTAGTTGCGTTTGACTACGGCCTCACCGCGCTTGCCGTAGGTCTTCTTGATGGATTCTTTGATCTCGTCGACCGCCTGTTTCTTGGGCAGCACCTCGGTGAGAGCGAAGAAGCAGGTCTGGAGCACGGTGTTGATGCGGCCACCGAGGCCGGCCTTGTCAGCGACGTCATAGCCGTCCACGACGAACAGCTTCAGCTTCTTGTCGATGATCTGCTCCTGCACCTCCAGGGGGAGGTGATCCCAGGTCTCGTCCCCGTAAGGGCTGTTGAGCAGGAACGTCGCCCCCGGCTCGGCCCGACCCAACACATCGATGCGCTCGAGCAGACCGAACTGGTGACAGGCGACAAACGACGCCCGGTCGATGAGATAGGCCGCATCAATACGATTCGGCCCAAACCGAAGGTGTGACACCGTGGCCGACCCCGACTTCTTCGAGTCGTAGACGAAGTAGCCCTGGGCGAACATCGGGGTGTTCTCACCGATGATCTTCACCGAGTTCTTGTTGGCCCCCACCGTGCCGTCGGCGCCGAGGCCGAAGAACAGGGCCCGCACTTCGCCGTCCGGTGAAGGCACCCATGCACGGTCGTAGTCGAGGCTCAGGTGGCTGACGTCGTCGACGATGCCGACCGTGAAGTGCTGCTTCGGCGACTCCTGAGCCAGCTCGTCGAGCGCGGCCTTGGCCATCGCCGGGGTGAACTCCTTCGAGGAGAGTCCGTAGCGCCCGCCGATGATGCGGGGCACCTTCGCCAGGGGGAACGTGCCGGCCCCGGCGGCCTCGGCCACGGCGGTGACCACGTCCTGGTACAAGGGCTCGCCTAGGGCCCCGGGCTCCTTGGTGCGGTCGAGCACGGCAATCCCCTTGACCGTCTTGGGCAGCGCGGCCAGGAACGCCTCCTCGTCGAAGGGCCTGTAGAGGTGCACTTTCACCACGCCCACCTTCTCGCCCGCCGAGACCAGCGCCTCGACCGCCTCTTCGGCGGCACCCACGGCGGACGCCATGAGCACGAGCACCCGTTCGGCGTCGGGAGCGCCGGCGTAGTCGAAGAGGTGATACCGACGCCCGGTCAGCTCGCCGAGCTGATCCATGGCCGCCTGCACCTTCGCCGGCACGGCTTCGTAATAGAGATTGCAGGCCTCACGTGCCTGGAAGAACACGTCGGGGTTCTGCGCCGTCCCGCGGAGCACCGGGTGCTCGGGATCCATGGCCCGTGCCCGATGCGCGGTGATGGCCTCCTCGTCCACGAGGGACCGCAGATCGTCCTCAGTGAGCCGTTCGATCTTGGCCACCTCGCTCGACGTGCGGAAGCCGTCGAAGAAGTGGATGAAGGGAACCCGCGAAGTGAGGGTCGCGGCATGGGCCACCGCCGCCATGTCCTGCGCTTCCTGAACCGAGGAGGAGGCGAGCATGGCGAAGCCGGTCTGCCGGGCGGCCATGACGTCGCTGTGATCACCGAAGATCGAAAGGGCGTGAGTGGCCACCGTGCGAGCCGACACGTGGATGACGCCCGACGACAGCTCACCGGCGATCTTGTACATGTTGGGGAGCATCAGAAGCAGGCCCTGGGATGCGGTGAACGTCGTGGTCAGAGCGCCGGCCTGGATGGCACCGTGGCAGGCGCCGGCGGCCCCGCCCTCGCTCTGCATCTCTATGACGTCGGGGACCGTGCCCCAGATATTCGGCTGACCCGCCGACGACCAGTCGTCGGCATGCTCACCCATGGAAGATGAGGGGGTGATGGGGTAGATGGCAATGACTTCGCTGAGCCTGTGGCCCACGTAAGCGGTGGCCTCATTGCCGTCCACCGTCACGATCGGTCGTTTCACGGCGTGTTCCTCTCTCACTCGATCCGGCCATACGATCCCGCGCAGTAGCGCTCGTTTGCAGGGGGTTAGGTCCTACCCCAGGGGACAGAAGGCCCCACTCGGCATAAGGGTACAAGCGATGCGGAAGGCCCATGCCGGCCCAGCGTACGCCGGACCGGGCACTCCGTCGCCACCATCGGCGAGCCCGGCCTGTGCCAAGGAGCCCCTCCCACCCTCCAGGCCTGGCCCAACGGCGCATGCTTCCTCCGGCCGTCTCCCACCAATCAAGCGAGAGTCACGATTGCCGGCCGTCAACTCCGCAGCTCACCAACCACCACGATCTGCTCGGCGCCGACCCTCTATCACCTCCTCAGGGCCGGTGAACACGAAGCCGTCGACCCCGCGCCGCTGTAGGTCGTCGAGCGGGACCATCCCCTCTATGGCGGCACCGTGTCTTGCTCCGCCGCCGAGGTCCCACGGAACAAGCGCACTTGCAGCTACCGTAACGCCGCCATGCGCTTCACGCTGCGCGATCTCGTGCAGGCCGGGCCGCCCCACGAAGGTCCGGAGGGAGCCGGGAAGCTCCCATGGGACGAGCCCGACTTCTCCGAACGTATGCTTGCCGAACATCTCTCACAGCGCCACGACCTCGCCTCCCGACGGCTCGATGCGATCGACCGTCACGTCACCTGGCTCCACCACACCGTTGCCGGAAGCCAGCCGGGCAAGGTGCTGGACCTGGGCTGCGGGCCCGGCCTGTACACGGAGCGCCTCGCCGCCCTGGGGCACGAGTGCGTCGGCATCGACTTCTCCCCGGCGTCGATCCGCTATGCGACCCAGCAGGCCGGCAGGCTCGGCCTCAACTGCACCTACCGGCTCGAGGACCTGCGTTCCGCCGAATTCGGAGACGGGAACATGCTGGTTCTCTTCCTATTCGGCGAACTGAACACCTTCACGCCGACGGAGGCCGAAGCTTTGCTCAAGAAGGCGGCCTCAAGCCTTGCCGACCATGCCGCCCTCGTGCTCGAGGTGCACACCATCGAGTGCGTTCGGGCCATCGGCGCCGCCCCCTCCACCTGGTATCGGTCCGAGGGCGGTCTCTTCTCGCCGGAGCCCCACCTGGTGCTCACCGAGTCGAACTGGGACGAGGAGCAAACGAAGGCAACCGAGCACCACTGGGTGATGACCACAGCGGAAGCTGATATCTCCCGATACGCCTCGACCCTCTACGGCTACACCGACCCCGAGTACGACAGCCTGCTCCGCCGATCTGGACTGATACGAGTCGCTCGATTCGGTGACCTAGAAGGCGCCGATCGCATCGACGGCGATCTCGAGGTGATCACCGCCACCCATCCCGACCGCTTAGCGGACGGCACTAGATGATCTTGTCGTGGGTGCCCGCCACCTGGCGCAGCGGATCGGTCTGTCCGGTGTGATAGATGTCGTGGAAGTAGATGAAACGCAGCGAATCGTGCAGCCTGCGGCCATCTTCCAGCTCCCTCGACAGGTCCTCGTCCGACATCGCCGCCAGGCCCTTCGCTTACCAGCCGCTGCCCCTCCTCCAGCAGGTCGATGAGCCGCTCCAGTGGCACGACGCCCGGCCCGTCCTCGGTGATGGCCTCCGACTCCCATCGGTAGCGATCAGTTTCGGCCTTCTCCAACAACAGCTCCCTGCCGCTCAGCACACGTCGCCCTCTCGCTGCCTCGATCCCACGCTAGACCAGCACGGGAACTGCGGCGCGGCCGGACCCGTCTAAACATCGTGGAGGACCATGCCGAAAACCGACCGGTGACATGGGTCCAAGAACTTGTTACGATCCCGGTCTCGACATGAAGACGATGACCGTATCCGCTTGCTGCTGTTGTTGTGCCAAGCACAGCGCGGGCGAATGCCGTCGTTTCTAGCCACAACCTCCCAACAGGACGACACAGCGGCCCGCGGTGAACCACCCGGGCCGTTTCTCGTGGAGGAGCCAAATGACACAGATCTACTCAGACATAACCGAGACCGTCGGCCGGACCCCGCTCGTCGAGCTGAGCCGCCTGGCGCCGGAGGGTGGCGCGCGCCTGGTCGGCAAGCTCGAGATGTTCAATCCCCTTTCGAGCGTCAAGGACCGAATCGGCGTCAACATGATCAACGCCGCCGAGGACGAGGGCCGCATCACCCCCGGCGAGACGACACTGGTAGAGCCGACCAGCGGCAACACCGGAATCGGCCTCGCCTTCGCCTCCGCAGCCAAGGGCTACCGGCTGATTCTCACGATGCCCGACACCTTGAGCATCGAACGGCGCAGCCTGCTCGCCATGCTCGGCGCCCAGCTGGTGCTCACGCCCGGCCAGGAGTTCATGAAGGGCGCCATCGCCAAGGCTCAGGAGATCGTCGACGCCACACCCGGCGCGGTCATGCTGGACCAGTTCCGGAACCCGGCCAATCCCGACGCCCACCGCCGCACCACAGGCGAGGAGATCTGGGCCGACACCGACGGCACCGTGGACTTCTTCGTCGCCGGTGTCGGCACGGGAGGCACCATCACCGGAGTGGGTGAGGTGCTCAAGGCGCACCGGCCCGGGCTGCAGGTGGTGGCGGTGGAACCAGCCGATTCGCCGGTGCTTTCCGGCGGCGAGCCCGGCTCCCACAAGATCCAGGGCATCGGGCCCGGCTTCATCCCCGAAGTGCTGAACGTCGAGATCATCGACGAGGTCGTGACGGTGACCAACGAAGACGCGTTTGCCACCGCCAGGCGGCTCGCCCGATCTGAGGGAATCCTCGCCGGCATCTCTTCCGGCGCGGCGGCGTGGGCCGCCCTCCAGTTGGCGGCCCGGCCCGAAAACATCGACAAGCTCATCGTCGTGCTGCTCCCCGACACCGGAGAGCGCTACATAACGACCGCTCTCTTCGAGGAGGTGGCATCGTGACTGCCGACAAGCCGGGCCTCTGGGATCGGACCCGTGAGGACGTACGCGCCGTGTTCGACCGCGACCCGGCGGCACGCAGCGTGCCCGAGGTGCTCACCTGCTACCCGGGCCTGCATGCAATCTGGATACACCGCCTGGCCCACCGGATGTGGACCGCCGGCTTCCGCCTGCCGGCACGGCTACTCAGCCACCTGAACCGGGCTTTCACCGGCATCGAGATACACCCCGGCGCCGTCATCGGCCGGCGCTTTGTCATCGATCACGGCATGGGCGTCGTCATCGGCGAGACCACCGAGATCGGCGACGACGTCATGCTGTACCAAGGCGTCACGCTCGGCGGCACCAGCATGGAGAAGGCGAAACGCCACCCGACCCTGTGCGACGGAGTCGTCGTAGGCGCCGGCGCCAAGGTGCTGGGAGCCGTCACCGTCGGTGAAGGCGCCCACGTCGGCGCCGGCGCCATCGTGGTGCGCGACGTTCCCGCCCACGCCACCGTCGTCGGCCTGGCCGGGCGCGTGCTCGACAAGAAGCGCAAGGGTGAGAAGCCCATGACCGTCGGCATCGCCGAGAGCAAGGCCGACCACGATGTGCGGGTGCTGGAGGTGCTGGTGGAGAAGGTGTCCGAGCTGGAAGGCCGCATCGAGAACGGGGCTATTGCCGCGCTGCGCAACGGCGACGACAACTACTCCGAAGGCGGCGGCATCTAGCGGGGAGCCATAGGCCGTGGAGCCGGCTTCTCCATGTGGACCAGCTCGAGGGCACCATGCAGAGACTCCCGGCGCGTCTCGTGGTAGCCGAAACGGCGGTAGAGGCGCAGATTGGCTTCGCTGCGGTCCCCGGTGAACAGCTCGAAACGGTCGACTCTGCCGACCAGACGCTCCTCGATCTCGGCCAGGAGCCTCGTGCCCAGGCCCCGACCCTGAAGATCGGGGGCCACGATGAGCCGCCCTATGTGTCCGGTGCGACCATCGACGCGGGCCCGCACCGAGCCGACCACCCGCCCACCGGCGATCGCCTTGAGGGTGAGGCATTCGGCCAGCTCGGCCCTGAGCTCGTCCAGCGTCTGGGTCAGCGGCGGAATGTCCGGGTCGCCGTAGAGCAGCGCCTCACTCACGTAGGCGGCCCGCTGGAGAATGAGGACCTCTCCGATGTCCTCGACACCAGCTTCAACGATCTCTACGTCACTCACGGGGCCATTCCGGTGGTTCCGGCCCGACGCCGGCAGGCTCTCACCACGTTGGCAACCTCCGGAAGAGAGCCGGCTAGTCCATCACTTCCGCCGGCGACGCTACAACGGCCTGTGCCTCGCGTGCCGGATAGGCCACCTGGAAGAACCCGTACCAGGCCAGGCAGGCAAAAGCCACCAAGCCGATCCCTATGCCGAGGAGCAGCAAACCAAAACCGACATCAAAGCCTCCCGGCGCTCCCGTGACGAACTGGGCGGACACGCTCGTTTCCCGATAGAACTCGATGCAGGCGGCGGCCACGAACAAGCCGCCTTGGCACAGCAGCCAGAAGCCGGAGAGCGCAAGGCCGACACCGGGCAGCAAACGCGATCCTTCGCCGGGCGTCGCCAGAAACACCGATGGCAGCATGATCACGATGGCCCCCAGCACGGCAGGCGCAACCAGCCCAAGCTCGGCCAGCGCCAGGATGTGGTCCCCGGTGCTCAGCACGTTGGGCGCCACAAGCACCGCGATCATCAGTCCAATCCAAGACAGGATCGTCGCCAGCAGAACCGTCAAACCGACACTGGTAGCGACAGGCTTCCAGCCGCCGTCTCCGTCCTTCATCCGAACACCTCCGTCCAAGCGTGGGCCCAAGCGTACGACACACGGCCCCAGCGTGCCGCCATCCCCGCCGTGCGAGCAGGCGCATGGGGGCGTAATCTGCGCCTGCTGACCGATCCGCAGCTGCGCCGATACCGGTGACGGCTCTTGGACTGAAGAAAGGGAGCCAGCAATGCGCACACGCAAGGCCAGGACGCCGATCATGATCCTCTGTCTGCTGATGCTTCTGGCGCTCGTCGCCGCCTGCAGCGACAACACGTCGATCTTGCCGGGGGACGGTGACGGGGGAGAGACCACTACCACGGCCGCCGGGACCGAGACCACCGCCGGTCCCGAGGAGACGACCACGACGGCAACACCTGCGACTGAGGAACCGACCACGACGGCGGCGCCGCTGCCCACCGCAGCCGACAGCCTGGCCGCCTTCTTTGCCGCGGCCGAAGATCTCGACAACCGGATCGTCAACGCCGCCAACACGTTCAATGCCGGCTTCGACGAAAGCGCTATGACCCTGTCCGGTACCGGAACGTCGGCGGTGAACGCCCTCAATGCGGGACCGGTAGCCGAACTCATCCCCGCCGGGCTGTCACCGAACCTCGAGCGCGCCGTGCTGGCCGTCTACGCCGACCTGGACAGCCGCATCGCCGCCATGCAGCAAGCGGCCAGTCACATGTTCCCCACCGAACACGACTACGTCATGGACTGTCTGGCACTCGGCGGAACGTCCTTCTACCGCTTCGACAACGACCTGAACCAGGCCAAGGCGCTGGCGGCGTTGGAGCCGCCGCCCACCGCAGCTCCCGACTCGGAGGCGGCCGGTGTCCTGGCCGTGCGCATCGCCGCCATCCACTCGATGAACTTCGGGTGTGAATCGTGTGGAGGGGTGCAGTACGACTCCCACATACCGGTCGACTGGGCAGGCCGAACGGTCGCCGGCGGTGTGAATTTCGACGCCAACTTCGTCGGCGGGTCGTGGGTGATCCTCATCTACGCCTGCTGAGAGAAGCGACTCACGCGGCCCTGAAGAACACCTGATGGTGACCGGTGGCACCGTCGGGCATGGCGTAGTGCTGCTCGGCGGTCTGGATCTCTCCATCGCCGCCGATGGCCCGCACCTCGAGCTGGTGCTCGCCTACGGCAACCTCGAACCGGCCCCGCCACTGCACCCAGGATCGGTCGGACAGCGGCGTGCTCAACTCCATTGCAGCCCAGGGACCTTCGTCGAGACGCACCTCGGCGCCGTCGATGCCTTGCAACGACGCCCAGGCCACCCCGGCCACGGTGATGGTGCCCGCCTCCACCTGGGCGCCCCGGCGCGGCACGTCGATCCTCGACTGAAGCTTCATCGGCGCCTCTTTCGCCCAGCCCCTCACGATCCAGTAGGCGTCGAAGTCGCCCCAGCCCGCCAGCTCGATCTCCGACAGCCATTTGGTCGCAGACACGTAGCCGTACAGGCCGGGCACGATGAGCCGTGCCGGGTATCCGTGCTCGCGCGGCAGCGGCTCGCCGTTCATGGTCAGGGCCACCAGCGGCTCCCTGCCGTCGTAGACCAGCTCGGTGGGAAAGCCAACGGTGAAGCCGTCGATGGAACGGCCCACCACCTGGGTCCCCTCCGGCTGCACGCCGGCTTGATCCAGGATGTCCGCCAAGCGGGCGCCGGCCCAGCGAGCGTTGCCGATGAGATACCCGCCCACACCGTTCGACACGCACGCCAGCGTGGCGTACTGCTCCAACAGACGCATATCGAGCAGATCCTGGTACGACAACTCAAGCTGCCGGTCGGTGAGGCCGCCGACCCGCAAGCTCCAGGTGGCGGCGTTGATCTCCGGCACGGCCAGCGCCGTGTCGATCCGGAAGAAATCCTCGTTTGGCACCACGATCGGGGTGAGGCCGGGCACGTCGAACGAGGACGACGGACCCAAATGAGACAGCAGCGGCGACGAGGAGGGCAAACCTTCCGCTGGGGGCGGCTCCGACACCGAGCCGACAAGCCAGCGGCCTACGGCACCGGCTCCGGCGGCAAGCAGGCCGGCTGTAGCCGCCAAGCCGATGAAGCGGCGGCGCTCTGGATCGAAGGCTCGATCGTCGCCCTCCGCCGTCTTCTCGTATCGCGCCATCCGCAGCAGCGCCCAGAGGACGCCGATGCCCGCGCCAGTTGCCACCACTTCCGCCCCGGACGTCGCCCAAGCGTTGACCAGCGGCTGCCCAACACCCGCCGCCAGCCCGAGACCGCCGAAGACCACAAAGAGCGCAGCCCCGACCATGAACCAGCGAGCCGCCAGAACCCCGGCGAGCCATCCGAGGCCTAGGGCGATGATCACCGTGCCGACGGTGAGGGCGTCCTTGTCACCCGTGCCGAACACGCTGATGGCGAATTCCTTCAGCCATCCGGGCACGTGATCAACGACGAACCCACCCACCGAAGCCAACGGCGAAGGCACAGACGAAAACGCCCCGGCCAGTAGCTCGCCGATCCCGAGGGCAACTCCGGCGGAGACGAGCCCCGAAACACCGGCTCGGGCCGCAGGCAGCTTCCCAGGCATGTCGGGAAGATAGGGGAGGGCGTGTCACAAACCGGAGGAGAGATCTCAGAATGCAAATGGCAGAGCCGAGGTCGGCGACGACACCTCTGCAGCCTGATGAGCGCGTGTGTCTCGTCTGCCGCTGCCACCAGGTGCTTCAGCCGCCGCAGTCGGCTTCCACCGTGCCCAACGTGGTGCCGGCCGACACGCCGGCCAGGAGGTCGGCCACACCGGCTCGCACGGCCGGCGCGTCGACTATCGGGAGGTTCATGTAGTTGAGGCCCTCGACGTACGGGTACGACGAGATGGAGAATGTGGCTATGTCGTCGCCTTGCAGCGAGCCAACCGCCTCAATGATGTAGGGGAGGTAGTCGAGCGGGATGTTGGTCGTCGTCGAGGTGCGAATCGCCTCGCTGATGACCGGGAAGCGCAATAGCAGCGTCGTCATGTTGATCTCGGCCGCAACGTCGCGCATCATGCAATGCTGCCGCCGCATCCTCTCTTGGGCTCCGGTGGTGCGATCTCGCACGTAGGCGAGCGCCTGATGACCGTCGAGAACGTACTCCCCCGGCTCGACGGTGATACGGACCGGCTCCTCGCCCTCCCTGGCCGGCGAGTAGGCCACATCCATGCTCTCGGTCACGGTCACATGCACGCCGCCGAGGGCATCCACCAGATCCACGAAGCCGGCGAAGTCCACCAGCACGTAGTAGTCGATCTCGATGCCGAGCAGCCGTGACAGCGTTTGGCGGAGCGCCTCCATCCCCGGATCCGGCGCGTCGGGAAACGTGTGCACCCAGTTGTGAGTGTGTACGTACAGGTAGTTGATGCGGTCGGCGTAGCAGTCGCAGGGCTCCATCTCAGGCTGCGGCGGCAGCTCGGCCCCGGAAGCCCGCGCCTCGGCCAGGTCCTCCGCATACGCCCGATCCTCGTGCCATTGCTGCACCTGGATCATGGTGTTCGCTCGGGACCACGCCGGGGGCAGTGGAACGTCGACGAGATCCCGATACACGCTGATGAGCGCAGCCTTGCCGGTCACCAGATCCACGCTGGCCACGATCATCACATCGGTGCGCAGATCTTGTCGGCCCGGCCCGAAGTCGCCCCCGGCCAGCAGCACAGTGAGGCGATCACCCAACGGGCTGTCCGCAGCGACGGTGCTCGAGGTGGGCGCCACCGTCGAGGTGCTGGTGCCGACGATTGTGGTCGAAGGCGCCGGCGTGGTGGTGGTCGAGGACGACAGGGTGGGCCCCAGGTCGGCGTCGGGATCCTGGGCCAGGAGCTGCTCTTCCCGCTCGGCAAGCGACGGCACGGAGTCGCCGCCGAATACCGTCTCCAGGGTGCCGAGCGCCTCGGTGGCGTACCAGTGCACGATGACGTGCGGTACCAACAGCACGGCCACCAGCAAGAGCACTGCGGCCCGCCAGGCCCACGTGGCCACCGATCCACCGGCGGGAGCCCGCCGGTGGAGCCACGCATCTCCTACCGCGACCAGTCGCTCGAGTGCCAGTGCGGCGTTCAACGCGACCAGGGCCCACAGCCACCGCGGCTGCACGAGCAACTTGGCCACGCCGACGCTGCCTTCCCGGCTCACGGCCACCAGAACGACGATCAGGATGCCTATGCCGGTCAGCGCCGGCAGGGCCAACAGCAGCCCGCGCCATCGGCGGCCATCGAACCATTGACCGAGCCCGGGCAGGAGCGCGGAGAGAAACGCCGACCTCTCGGCTTGAGGTGCCCCAAAACGACGACTCGACATCGGTGGTCCCGCCACGAAGTACCTCCCATCCGGAACGCTACTGCTGCGGCCCAAATAGCAGCGTGCGGCAGACCGGCAAGAGGGCTAGGAGTCCAGAATTCAGAATCCAAACGGCAGAAAGGCGTACAGCACCAGCATTCTGCATTCTGGCCTCCGATGCCTCCGACCCTGCTGCTCAAAGACGCTCGGCGTACAGCTCCACCGGGTGTGCTACACGGAATCTGCGACCCAAGTAGGCCCGCAGCTGCATCTCGCAGCCGGCATTTGCCGAAGCCACGATCGTCGCGCCCGAAGCCCGCACCAGGTCGGCGATGCGCCGCCCCAGCGCCGCCGACTCTTTCGGGTGTGCCACCGCCCAGGCCCCGGCCGCCCCGCAGCAGAGGCCGTCGGGATCGATCTCCACCACTTCATAGCCCGCCGCCTCCACGATCAGGCGCGGCTCCTCGACGATCCGCTGCGCCTGGCGCAGATGGCAAGGGTCCTGCAGCGCCACCCTGCCGGCCGCCGACCGCAGCCGGGGCAGCCGTCCCACGCAGATGGCCTCCGCTACCACCTCGGTGATGTCACGCACCCGGGCCGCCAGCTCGGCGCCCTCCTCCCCGGCCCAGTGTTCGTAGTCCTTCAGCTGTGCGCCGCAGCCCGCCACGTCGGCCACGATGATGTCCGCCCCACGAAACGCGTCGACGTTGCGGGCCGCCAGCTCCGCCGCCTCGGCGGCAGCCCCCTCGTGAGCGGCCAAGGCGCCGCAGCAGGTCTGCCGAGCGGGCACGATCACCCGGTACCCGGCCCGCCGCAGCAGCTCGATCGTCACCTCATGCAGCCCCCCGAACCAGGGCTCAGCAACACACCCAGCCAGCAGGCCCGCCGTCCCCGTCTCCTCCCCGTATGCGGGCAGGTCGAGCCCACGCACCCGGCGAGCAAAGAAAGGAACCCGCCGCAGACCGGCCACGTTGCGCCAGCGGCCCCGCAGCCAGAGGCGAGCACCCAGCCTCTGCAACAGCGCCAGCTCGAAGGTTGCCACCCTTACCAGCGGCGGCGAAGCGACCCAGCGCCCGAAGACGCGCCGGCGCCACCTTCCGGCGTACCCGGCCTCCGCCAACTCCGAGCGGGCCCCCGTCACCGCCCTGCCGAAGGGCACCAGCGCCGGGCACGCCGCCTCGCAGGCTCGGCATTGCAGGCACAGGTCGATGATGCCGGCGAAGGTCTCGTCGAGCGGCGCCACACCGTCGGCCACGGCAGCCATGGCCAGGAGTCGCCCCCGCGGCGAGGCGGTTTCGTCGCCGGTGAGCCGGAAGGTGGGGCACACCGGCAGGCAGAGGCCACATGAGATGCACCGCTCCACCTCGGCCGGGGTCGGCGCCCAGGGTGTACGCCAGACCATCACAGCCCTCCGGGAAGGCGGCCCGGGTTCAGCACGCCCGCCGGGTCGAAAGCGGCCTTCAGGCGCTGCTGCAGCTCGATGGTGTCCGGAACCGCCCCCCAAGGGTCGAGCTGCCGGTACACGTCGTCCGGCGTCGATACCAGAACCAGCGCACCGCCGACACCCTCGGCCCATGCCCGAAGCCGGCTCAGCCCGGCGACGTCGGCCACAGCGAACCCGCCCAGCACCTCGCCGACCCCAAAAGCGGCCCTGTAACAGACGGCGCCGTCCAGCAGGCACACCGCCCGGCGGGTCAAGGCCGGCGGAACCCGGATCGACGCCAGGACCGGAGCCGCCGCAGGATCGGGCCATCGGTGCCCGTCGAGCGCCTCGCCGCTCAGCGCCGCCGCCTGCGCCGCCACATCGTCCTCGGCGCCTTCGAGGTACACCATCGCCCTGCCGTCGGCCTCCACCACGGCGAGGGGCCGGTGCAGGACCCGCAGCGCCTCTTCCGGGTCGTCCACCTGCACCGTGGAGCGGGTCGATGGCGCCGGCCACAGCCGCAGGCACACTTGGGTGAGCACCCCCAACGTCCCGAATGAACCGGTGGCCACACGAGCCAGCCCATAGCCGGCGGCGTTCTTCACCACCCGGGCCCCGCCGTGCACGATCCGGCCGTCGCCGGTGGCCAGCACCACCTCGAGCACCCTGTTGCGGGTGGGGCCGTAGCGGAGCCGCCGCCACCCGGAGATCCCGGCGGCGACGCAGCCGCCTACCGTGGCTTCGCCGGGCGCCTCGGGCAGCAAGGCCGTCTGCCCGGCTTGGGCCACGTGCCGCTCCAGGTCGGCCACCCGGACCCCGGCCTCGACCACGACGGTGAGATCCTCCGGCTGCCAGTCCACGATGCGATTCAGGCCGCCGGTCGACAGCAGCAGGCCGGGTGACACCCGGCCGCCGAGACCTTGGTGTGTGCCGCCGCCCCAGGGAACGACTGTGACCGCCCGTTCGGAGGCGGCGGCGAGGACCGCAGCCACCTGCTCGGGCCGCTCCGGCACCAGAGTC
>Ga0315537_1000982_pt1 | contig 22847 bp, 23 predicted proteins | sample SalMarSW160270MG_FD_203091 | JGI IMG/M metagenome (GOLD analysis project Ga0315537, IMG submission 203091) | Salt marsh sediment microbial communities from the Plum Island Ecosystem LTER, Massachusetts, United States - Salt Marsh Sediment SW1602-70 ...
AGTCACGCCGGGGATCGATTACAGCCGCCTCGCTGCCGGAGCCGATGAAGTAGGAATTATGAGCTATTCCAGCCGACTTTATCCGCTGAAAAATCATTGGCATACCATCCCTTATTATTGCTGTTGAACGCTTGTTGCCATAACACAACAATAATAGTGGGGGCGCAATAACGAAGTCATAAAATGAGGGGGGAAAAAGTTACAAAATTATGACATTGGGGGCTAGCCCATGGCTTTAAGCCGGCGGCTGTTGCTGTTTAAGAGGCAGGGTAAAGAAGAAGGTAGAGCCACGGCCGGGCTCAGACTCAACCCATATCCGGCCGCCGTGCGCTTCCACCAGCCGCTGACATACCAGTAACCCCAGCCCCACCCCCCTGGTGCCGCCGGGACGGGACTCTTCCAGACGCTGGAAGGGGGCAAACAGCCTGGCCTGGTCAGCCGGGGATATGCCCACCCCCCGGTCGCTAACCCCAATAACCAGCTCCTCCTCATTCGGCCTAACCGATACCTTTATTTCCCCTCCCTGCGGTGAATACTTGACGGCGTTTTCCAGAAGATTATAGAGAATACGTTCCAGCCGCAGCGGGTCGGCGTAAACCGGGGGCAGTTTCTGGGGGGAGCTCACCACAAACCGGTGCGCCGAGGACTGGCGCTTCACTCCCTCAACAGCTTCCTGAATCACCTTCTCAACATCTATAGCCTCGGCATGAAGGATAAGACGCTCCGCCTGAACCCGTGACAATTCCAGGAGGTTACCCAGCAGGTGGGACAGCGTCTCTGACTCCAGAGCGGCATCCTTAAGCAACTGGCGGGTCTCTTCCTCGGATAGGTTAGCCCCTTCGCTCAAGACGGTGTTAAGAACCCCCATAATCACCGTCAGGGGACTGCGCAGTTCGTGGGAAACAAGACCGATAAAATCGTCCTTTAGCTGGTCCAGCTTTTTACGTTCGGTGATATCTACAAAGGACGCCATGCTGCAGAAGGGCTCTCCATCAGCATCGGTAACCAGGTTTGCCAGGACCAGCACGTCGAACATTGAGCCATCGCTCCGCCTCCCCTTCAATTCACCCTGCCAGGCTTCCTCCTCCAAGACTGCCTTCAGCCCCACACTAGCCTCATTTTTATCGGCAAAGAAAAAGGTAACATGCTTACCAAGCACCTCTTCTTCCTCGTAGTTCCACATGCTGAGACAGGCCAGATTTAAATAAGTTACATAGCCGTTCAAGTCCGCAATCGCAATGCCGCTGGCAGCTGAAGCAACGGCGAAGTCTTTGACTCTGAGTTCATCTTCCATTCGTTTGCGTTCGGTGATGTCATGAACAGTTCCGAAGCCGCCTTTAAGCTTACCCTTTGAATCAAAATCCAATTCGGCCCTCTCGCGAACCCAATTTACCTCGTCGCCCACAATGATACGGTGCTCGATATCGTAGGGCTCACCGTGAAGGGCCGCTGTCCACATCCGGTTAACGTATTCCCGATCCTCCGGGTGTACGCTTGATAGGAAAGTCTCGTAGGTCATCGGCTTCTTCTTGGGGATACCGAAAATTCGGTGGGTCTCGTCGGACCACAGCAGTTGATTGTGCTGAACATCCATACGCCAGCTCCCGGTGTTAGCCACGGCCTGGGCACGGATTAGGTCTTGTTGACTCTCCAATAGCGATTGTTTGGTCTGCTTGTAGATATCACTTTCGATAATATCCCATCTACCCTCTCGTTTAACTAGGGCAAACTGATGGTTCCTGACCACATCGATTACGGCAGCACCATCACACTTATCCAGGCAGTAGGTGCAAACCGCCAGCATCTGGTATCGGCCGATTACATTGTTCACCTTGGCTTCGTATTCCGTGAAGGCCTTCCAGTGATTTCTTTCCAGCCAGAAGGTGTTCCCCGTCAACCGCAGCCCAGAGTATCCCCTGGCTAGAGCCTTTTCAAGCTTGCTGACCCAGCCGGCGAGCACACGGTCGTCATTGAACGTGCCCTCCAGCAGGTACCATTCGTCGTAGGGGATTATTTCTATCTGTCCTTGGCGCAGGTGTTCATCAAAATCTTTGACAGACTCCTTCATAGTCTTTTGAGCCTCGGCTACCTTAAGCGGCTCAGAAGTAACCCACATACAGAATTCATTATTTTCAAGACCGGTTTTGAAATAGGGGACAAGTATATCAATCAAATCCTGTTTTGTCTGGTAAAACTGACAGAAGTGGGTACCCCAGGGTACGCTGCCAATCACATCAATGCCACTATTTCTAATTTCGTCTCCCATTGACATCATCCTTCTGTCTCCACTAGTGGAATGCTACTCTTCACTACAGTTGCCGTCAAGTCTATGATACGACTTATTGTGCTGGAGGGAGATTGTACTAATAGTCAGTTTTGAGAAACAGAGCCAGAATAAAATGATGCCTAGACACCTCAGACGAAATAGTAATTTACTATAAAATTACTATTGATATAATATTGAAATGTTTATTAAGTGAAACGCTTAGCGGCAAATCCTGTCTAGAACTAATACTTATGGTAGGCTGTACTGTACAATAGGCAGAACTTTTAAGCTTGCTTTTTAGAGCTATGGAAATCGTGGATAGATCAATAGTACTAAACAGAAAGATGGCTTACGTAGGAAAGCTAGGGAAAAGCAGAGAACTCTTTCGCCAGAACTACATAAAAAAGAAAAGAGAATGTATTGAAGCAATAACCCAAAAATTTCTAAAAGAAATTGAGAATGAAGGCAAAACCATTCCTTGCAAACAGGGCTGTGTTTATTCAACTTGCTGTAATGAATATGTAGACGCGAATCTTCAAGAATGCGAAGCTATAGTTTACTATCTTTACCAAAATGAAAATATTCTCTCAGCATTCTTAAAGAATTACGAAATCTGGAGACAAAAAGAAAAAGAAGCATTGGAAATATATAAAGAACGAGAAACGCTGCGGCTGGAAATCCGTGCTTTCAAAAAACCACCTATACCAAAAATGGAACGATTAAAGCATGGATTACCGGAACAATATTTTAAACTTAATCTCCCATGTCCTTTCCTAGATAACAATCAATGCCTAATTTATGAGGTACGCCCACTTATGTGTGTTGCCTACTATTCAGTAAATCCTATCGAGTTATGTAGTCCGCTAAGCACGAAAATGCCTAAAGTAAAACGGGCTGATGAGATACCTTTTTTGAACGATAGGATATTTTACTATGCTAAACTGGACTTTCCATTCTTTCCACTTATGCCATTAGGGGTCTATAGAATCATCTCCGAAGGCTATTCTTACCTATCAACAATTCGAGGAATAGGCAATATGAAAAATGACGCGATGCTTGAGCCAGAAATAGCTTCAATAAAGATTTAATATTAAGCTTAGAGGCAGACTTCTCTAAAGAGGGGAAGCCTGGTTGGGTATTTGCCAAAGAACCACCCGCCCCTGGTTTCTTCGGGGGTTACTAAATGAGTCAAAGTGACCCAACAAGAATCGCGTGATAAGCACAAGTCATCTTTTACTAGAATGTTATAAATCTGTAATTTCTTCCGCCCCGATTTTATGACTATTAGATATACGGCTTGCTATTATACGATTTGACAATGTTATTTTTGACAAGAGGTTACACGAGATGGCAGAGATAAAAGTAGACTGCACTGGTGAGACGTGTCCGGTTCCTCTCGTAGAAACGCGCAAAGCGATAAGAAAAGCACAGAAAGGTGACATTATTGAGGTCACGGGCACGCATCCAGCATCAAAAAAAGAAATACCGATGGCAGTCAAGGCTATGGGGCTAGAGCTTCTGGGGATGGAGGAAGCGGGTGGGGTCTGGAAGATAAGAATTAAGGTGTAAGGCGGAGGAAAACAGAATGTCAGATAAAGCAACCATCGTCGTACATAGCGGTGATATGGATAAAGTTTACAGCGCCTTGATAATCGGCAACGGTGCCCTGGCTATGGGCATGGAAGCTACCATGTATTTTACCTTCTGGGGATTACAACGCCTGAAAAAGGGCGGTCTGGAAAAAGGACCACTCTCCAAAATGCACCTGCTGGGTCTGGGCAAGTGGATGGTGAAACAAAGGATGAAGAAGGCTAATGTCGCCTCCCTAGAAAAGCTATTGACGGATTTTAAGGAACTGGGCGGTAAAATCTTTGCCTGCGATATGACCATGGCGATAATGGGTATTAAGAAAGAAGACCTTAGAGAAGACTTGATATCCGATTATTGTGCGGTCGGAACTTTCGTCAGTGAGGCGAGAGATTCTAAGTTTACTCTTTTTATATGAAGCGAGGGGAAAATGGTAGGGAAAAGAATCTATCTGGATAATGCGGCGGCCACTAGGCTGGACGAGCGTGTGCTGGAAGAGATGCGACCTTACTTTTTCGATACCTACGCCGTAGCCACATCCGAGTTTGCGTATACGCAGGGAATAGAAGCCAGAGAAGCACTGGATGCCGCCAGAGCCAGGATGGCAAGTTTCATAAACGCACAACCCGAAGAGTTTATTTTCACCTCCGGCGATACCGAGTCATCGAATATCGCCATGAAAGGGGTGGCTCTGGCTCTCGGTGATAAAAAAGGCAGGCATATCATCGTATCGCGTATTGAGGACTTTTCGGTATTGAATAGCGCCAAAGCGCTGGAAAAACAGGGTTTTAAGGTGACGTATCTGGAGGTAGATGGCGAGGGGTTAGTCGACCTGGATAAACTCAAAGCGGCTATTACCGATGAAACTCTCCTAGTTTCTATCCAGCACTCCAACCAAGAAATCGGCACGGTTCAGGATATTACAGGTATCGGGAAAATCTGCCGGGAGAAGAGGACGCTGTTTCATACCGATGCTACACATTCCTTCACCCGCATTCCTCTGGATGTGAAAACTATTCCGGTTGATTTGATAACCGTCTCTGCTCATACCATTCACGGCCCTAGAGAGGTGGGTGGGCTTTTTATCCGTCAGGGAACGCCTCTAGGCAAATGGATGGATGGTGGCTTCCAAGAGTTCGACCACCGTGCCGGTCTCGAAAACATAGCTGGTGCCGCAGGCTTTGCCCGTGCTGTTGAGCTTGTTACACGGGAAGAGAATGAGCACCTGAAAAAGATGCGTGACCGGCTATTAAACCGTCTTCTCGCCGAGGTACCGGATACAGTTTTGAATGGCGCGCGGTGGAAGAGGACGCCTCAGAACGCCAATGTATCGTTTCACTATGTGGAGGGTGAATCAATAACCCTTCACCTGGATATGCGCGGTTTTGCGGTGAGCACCGGCTCAGCCTGCTTCAGCCGCTCTCTGGAGGGAAGCCATGTCATCATGGGTATCGGTGGCGACCACGAAAGGGCGCATGGCTCCATCCGCTTCACGTTCGGGCGCTATAACCGGGATGAGGATGTGGATGATATCGTGGGCGCACTGGTTGAGGTGGTTGGCGAACTGAGGAAAATAAGCCCGCTAGGCAAATATAAAGACAAGGAGGATTAGAGATGCCTTTACCATATACTGAGAAGGTATTGGAACATTTTCGTAACCCCCGCAACGTTGGCTGTATCGAGAATCCGGATGGAAAATCCACTGAGGGCAGTCCTGCCTGCGGGGACATGGTATCAGTCTATATCAAGGTAGACCCGGAAACTAAGGTCATAAGTGACATCAAGTTCGAATCTTACGGCTGTGCCTCCAATATTGCTACCGGTTCCATAATCACCGAACTTGCTAAAGGGAAAACGCTGGAAGACGCTAAGAGGATTGATTGGAGAACCGCTTCGGAGGCGCTCGGCGGCCTGCCCAAAATCAAAGTCCACTGCTCCGTTCTGGCAGTAGAAGGGCTGCGTGCGGCTATCCAGAACTATGAGGAGAAACACGGGCTGATTAAGGAAAGGAAACCCACCACAATAGATACCATTCATAGCCGCCTGCATAAAGTAATGAACCCGATGGCTGGCCTGGACGTGGAGCGTACGCACATCGTTAAAGACGTTATACTGAAAGACGGCGAAGTGACTATCGCCATTGATCTACCATCCAACCACCAGTTTGCCAGCGCCATTAAGGAAGAAATAAGGGAGAAAATAGAATTCCTTTGGGATATCAAAAAGGTAAACATAGAGTTTACCGATTAGGAACATGGTGGGATTAGTTGTAACCCTATTTAATGACTCTATTAGGATATCTAGATTGGTACTATCCTCCGACTGACTCAACATGGCTCAATTTACTATGTCAGCCGCAGCTTTTAGAATGGGAATACATTGTTCTTAGCAGGCTTCCAGGTGGTGGACATACAGCATCTCAGGAGGTAAACAAATGAACGTCAAAGCTCTTTACAAAATCGGTTACGGCGTGTACGTCGTTACCTCGAAAAAGGGAGACCGCCTAAACGGGCAAATTGCCAACAGCGTGTTCCAGGTAACCTCGGAGCCTCCCATGGTAGCCATCAGCATTAACAAGAAGAACCTGACCTAGGAATTCATCAAGGAGAGTGGGGTATTTGCCGTTTCCGTCCTCTCCGAAGCAACGCCGATGGCGTTTATCGGCCGCTTCGGCTTCAAATCAGGCAGTGACATCAACAAGCTTGATGGCGTCAAATACCGGATTGGAGAAACCGGAGCCCCGATAGTCCTGGACAATGCCGTTGCCTATCTGGAAGCCCGGGTAAAACAGGAAATGGATGTCGGCACGCATACCATTTTCGTCGGCGAGATAGTCAATGCCGATGTACTTACCGAGGAAGCTTGCATGACCTATGAGTACTATCATCAGATCAAGGGCGGCAAGACACCCAAAACAGCCGCCACCTACGTTGCAGAAAAAATCGAGCAAAAACCACAGGAAAAACCGGAGGCGAAAGCAGACATGACCAAATATCAATGCAGGATTTGCGGCTATATCTACGACCCGGCGCAGGGTGACCCGGATAACGGCATCAAACCGGGCACTCCCTTTCCTGCCCTACCCGATAGCTGGGTATGCCCGTCATGCGGCGCCGCCAAGAGCGAATTTGAGGAGGTAAAGTGATCATGCAGGCAAGACATATTAAACCCAAAATCTACTGGGTCGGCGCAGTGGATTGGGACCGGCGATTATTTGATGAATTGATACCTATTCCCGACGGCACCAGCTATAACTCGTATCTGGTGCAGGGCAACCAGAAGACGGCGCTTATTGACACGGTTGACCCCCGGATGGCGAGCATCCTGCCGGAGCGCCTGGACAACCTTGGTGTGAAAAACATTGATTATGTGATTACCAATCATGCCGAGCAGGACCATTCCGGCAATCTCCCCACCATGCTGGCAAAATACCCGCAGGCAAAGATTATCTGTACGCCCAAATGCAAGGGAATGATAATTGACCTGATGCACCTTCCCGAAGACAGAATAACCACCGTTGCCGATAGAGAGACCATTTCGCTGGGCGATAAGACCCTGGAGTTCATTCACGCTCCCTGGGTGCACTGGCCCGAGACCATGTTCACCTACCTGAAAGAGGACAAAGTCCTCTTCTCTTGTGACTTTTTCGGCTCACACCTGGCCGCCTCCGACCTCTACGTAACCGATGAGGGCCAGGTATACGAAGCCGCCAAGAGATACTACGCCGAAATCATGATGCCCTTTCGCACCAACATTGAAAAACACCTGGAAACGCTCAAGAGCTACGCCATCGAGCTGATTGCGCCCAGCCATGGCCCGATGTACCAGAAGCCCGAGTTCATCATGCAAGCCTACCACGACTGGGTCCTGGCGCCGCCGAAAAACATCGTGGTCTTACCTTACATCTCCATGCACGGCAGCACCCGCCAGATGGTCAACTACCTGGTGGAAGCCCTGACGCAGAAGGGCGTTACAGTCAAGCAGTTCGACCTCAGCGATGCCGATATCGGCAAGCTGGCGATGGCACTGGTTGACGCGGCGACGCTGGTTGTGGGTACGCCTACCACTATGGTCGGGCCTCACCCCAAAGTTGCTTACGCTGCTTTTCTAGCGAATGTCCTTCGCCCCAATCTCCGCTTTGCGTCTATCATCGGCTCCTTTGGCTGGGGCAGTCGCGCCGTGGATGATATCGTTAAGATGGTGCCCAACCTCAAGGTAGAACTCCTGGAACCAGTGATGGTCAAGGGACTACCCAAGCCGGAAGACTTCCAGGCGCTGGAAAAGCTGGCCAGCACAATCGCAGAAAAACATAAGGGGATGACTCAAGTCTCGCCCTGACTATCATATTCCACTCACCCCTATCTTGTAATTTATGCTCACTATCAGGAGGTGGCATTATGGCAACAGATTTTAACTTCCTGGCGGGTGGGGAGGCGGGGCAGGGTATCCAGTCCGTGGGAGCGATTTTGGCCAAGTCGTTGTCTTACGGCGGCTACCACATCTTCGCTGACCAGGACTATGAGAGCCGGGTAAGGGGCGGACATAACTTTTTCCGCGTGAGGGTCTGCGATAGAGAAGTGCTGGCACTATCCGAAAATCTGGATATTCTTATCGCCCTTAACCGGGAGACCATCGACCTGCACAAAGACGAGCTTAAACCCGGCGGAGTGATTATCCATGACCGCGAGCAGACTGAGTTTGCGGATGATTGTACCACCTGCATGGATGTGCCTCTCAATCGGCTGGCGATGGAAGCCGCTCAGAACAAGCTCATGACGAATACCGTTGCGGTAGGCGCCACCATCAGGCTGACCGGCTATGATTTTGCTCTCCTTGAAGCCGTGCTCAAAAAAGAGTTTGCTAAAGCCGGCGACAAGATTGTCGCGGACAATATACAGGCGGCACGCGCGGGCTTCGACTTCGCCCGTCAGCATACTAACGGCCAGAAGCTGAAGCCGATAGATGGCGCGCCCCGCCGGATGCTCCTAAACGGTAATGAGTCCTTATCCGTGGGGGCGTTGGCAGGGGGCTGCAAGTTTGTCGCGGGCTACCCGATGACGCCATCATCATCCATTCTGGAGTATATCGCCGATAAGAGCTTGCGCTATAACGTGGTCATGGTACACGTTGAGGACGAGATTGCCGCTATCAATATGGCGGTTGGCGCTGGCTATGCCGGTGCTCGCTCCATGGTCGCCACTTCCGGCGGCGGGTTCGCCTTGATGGTGGAGGGACTGGCGCTGGCGGGCATGACGGAGACGCCGGTAGTCATCGTGTTGGGTCAGAGGCCGGGACCCGCCACCGGCTTGCCCACCCGCACCGAGCAGGGCGAGTTGTGGTTCGCTCTCCACGCCGGACACGGTGAATTCCCGCGGGCAGTACTGGCACCTGCCACCGTGGCCGAAGCCTTTCCCATCGCCATAAAAGCGTTTAACCTTGCCGAGAAGTACCAGACACCGGTGCTTATCCTCACCGACCATCACCTAGCTTCATCGTACAACACGGTACCCAGGTTCGACCTGAAGCAGGTGAAAATAGAAAGGGGCGCCCTACTCTCCGATGAAGAAGTTATTAAATCAACCGATTACAAGCGGTATCAGGTTACCGATTCTGGAATCTCGCCTCGGGCGCTGCCTGGGCAGGGTAAGGTGCTGGTAGTTAGCGACTCCGACGAGCACGATGAAGCGGGACACATCATTGAGAACGCCGCCACGCGCATCCGGCTGGATGAGAAACGACTGCGCAAGCTAAAAGGACTTCAGACCGAAATCAGCGCACCATTGGTAAAAAAGATGCCCAAAGCCGAGCTTAACCTCATCGGCTGGGGCAGTAGCTATGGAGCGATACGTGAAGCTATTGAATTGCTCCAGAAAGAGGGAATCGCCGCTAACCACGTCCACCTCAGCGAAATCTGGCCCTTCCCGACGGAAGCGGTAACCCGGGCGCTCAATAATAAAGCCAAGAGCATTGTGATTGAAAGCAATGCCACTGCCCAGATGGCGAGCCTCATCCGCCGCGAAACCGGTATTAAGGTCAGCGGCAATATCCTCAGATATGACGGCCGCCCGATTTCACCAAAATATATTATCGACCACCTGAAAAAGGAGGTGTCCTAGCCATGGTTACGTTACAGGAATATGCACAGTCCATGCCCATAGCCTGGTGCCCCGGCTGCGGCAACTTCGGCATTTTGCAGGCATTTCGCAAGGCAATGGTTGCCTTGAACTTAGAACCCCACCAGATACTGATGGTCTCCGGCATCGGGCAGGCGCCCAAGTTGCCCCACTACACGCACGGCAACGTGCTTAACGGGCTCCATGGCAGGGCGATACCGGAAGCCGCCGGCGCCAAAATTACCAATCCAGAACTTACCGTCATCGTCATTGACGGCGATGGCGGCGCATACGGCGAGGGACTCAACCACACTCTGGCAGCTATGCGCCGCAATATCCGCATGACCTACATGGTGCACAACAATCAGGTCTACGGGCTGACCAAGGGACAGACATCACCCACCAGCGACCTCGGATTTGTCACTAAGACGACGCCACTGGGCGCTAGCCAGCCGCTCAATCCCCTTGCCCTAGCGCTGGCTTCCGATGTCAGTTTCCTGGCGCGCAGCTTCGCTGGTGATATTGAGCACCTCTCCAAAATACTGCAAATGGCAATCACTCACCGCGGCTTTGCCCTGGTCGACATTCTCCAGCCTTGCGTGTCATTCAACCACAAGAACACCTTCCAGTGGTACCGTGAGCGGGTGTATAGGCTGGACGAGGATAAGAGCTACGACCCCACCAACAAGGCGATGGCTTTTGCTAAAGCCCAGGAATGGGGCGATCACATACCCATCGGGCTTATTTATAAGCATGAGAGACCTGTCTATGAGGAGCAGTTTCCCGCACTAAAAGAACTGCCTCTGGTGAAGCAGAAGCTCGACCCGCTCCAGTTTGAGGCACTGCTTGATGAATTTATGTAGAATACACCACCAATTCTCCCGGCAATAAATAAAGGAGGAGATAATCGAGAAGATAGAACCACGCTGGGACGTTAATGAAGTGGTGATTGAATTCACCGAATAATACTTTGCAGGAATACGGCGTAACCGGAAATAAATATCTGACCTGCATTATGGTCAGGGAAGTCAACCCGCAGGATAAAAATGCCCGGAAAAACAAAAACTAAGAAACCGGAAAAAGCCCAAATCCAGATAACCGGAATGACTTGCGTCAACTGCGCCGCCACTATTGAAAAAGGACTGGCAGAGACGCCCGGAGTAGAAAAGGCCAGTGTCAGCTTCGCTTCTGAGAAGGCGTCCGTAGAGTATGATCCGGCTAAGGTAGACCTAGTGAAACTGAAAGATACCATCTCCGGGCTGGGCTACGGGGTAGCGACCAGGAAGTCTATCTTCCCAGTGGGAGGAATGACCTGTGCCGCCTGCGTCGGCCGGGTAGAGGAGGCTCTTGCCAGCGTGCCCGGCGTGGTTTCCGCCAGTGTTAACCTGGGCTCGGAGAAGGCTACCGTGGAGTACACAGAAGGTACCAGTTTCGCTGACCTGAAGCAGGCGGTTGAAGACGCTGGTTACGAACTGGGGGCCGAAGCAGAAAGGCTGGAGGATGTCACTGCTGCTTCACAAAGAGAGCTGCACAGTATCCGGAACCGTTTTATCTTTGCCGCTATACTAGCAGCTCTGATTATGGTTCTGATGTGGCTGCCAATGCAGCCGTGGACGCCTTATGTCCTCTGGGCACTGGCAACTCCGGTGCAATTCTGGGCAGGCTGGCGTTTCTATAAAGGTGCCTGGGGAGCTTTGAGACACCATACTGCCGATATGAATACGCTGGTAGCAGTAGGCACGTCGGCTGCCTACTTCTACAGTATGACCGCCGTTCTTTTCCCCGCGCTTTTCATGGCTAACGGAGTGGAAATGGGGCTATACTTCGATACCTCGGCCATGATAATTGCTCTGATACTGCTGGGACGCTTTCTCGAATCCCGGGCAAGGGGACAAACCTCAGAAGCGATTAAAAAACTTGTTGGGCTTAACCCCAGGACCGCCACCGTCATTCGTGACGGCAAGGAGACGGAGATTTCCGTGGATGATGTGATGGTTGGCGACCTCATTCTGGTCAGACCGGGAGAGCGCGTGCCTGTAGACGGAATTATCCGCGAGGGCTACTCCAGTACCGACGAATCCATGATTACCGGCGAGAGCATACCAGTAGAGAAGAAAGAGGGCGATGAAATCATCGGAGCCTCTATCAACAAGACAGGCAGCTTCAAGTTTGAGGCTACTAGGATTGGTAAGGACACCACGCTAGCCCGGATTGTACGGCTGGTAGAGGAAGCTCAGGGAAGCAAAGCACCGATACAACGCTTAGCAGATATCATTGCCAGCTACTTCGTGCCCATAGTAATTGGTATTGCTATCGTTACCTTTATCGTTTGGTACCTCGCAGGGCCATTCCCGTCATTTACCTACGCTATACTCAATTTCGTGGCGGTGCTCGTTATCGCCTGCCCCTGCGCAATGGGACTGGCGACGCCGACGGCGATAATCGTCGGTACCGGTAAAGGCGCCGAGCACGGCATCCTTGTCAGGAGCGCTGAGACCCTGGAGAGAAGCCATAAAATAAATACCGTGCTGATTGATAAAACGGGCACACTGACCCGCGGTGAACCTATGGTTACCGATATTATTACAGCCAACCTGTCCGAGGATGAAGTCTTGCGGCTCGCTGCCTCAGCGGAACATGGCTCAGAACACCCCCTTGGCGAGGCTATTGTCAGGGCGGCTATGGAGAAAGGGCTGGTAATACCGCCCTCCTCAGATTTTGAAGCTATTCCAGGACGCGGCATCCAGGCATCGGTGGACGGCAGAGTACTCTTCCTTGGCAACCAGAGACTGATGACCGAGAGGAAACTCTCCCCGGGCAAGCTCGCCAAAGATGCTGAGCGGCTCTGGGAAGAAGGCAAGACGGTAATGTTCCTAGGCAGCGGTAAGCAAGTAACCGGTATTATCGCTCTGGCCGATACCATCAAGCCCAATGCCGGAGCCGCCGTTAAGGCACTTCATAATATGGGCATCACGGTGATAATGATTACCGGGGATAACCGGCGTACAGCCGAGACTATTGCCCACCAGGCTGATATCGACCGCGTCCTCGCCGAAGTGCTGCCGGAGAACAAGTCCTATGAAGTCAAGAAACTCCAGGCCGAGGGTAAGGTGGTCGCCATGGTCGGTGACGGTATAAACGATGCCCCGGCGTTAGCCCAGGCAGATGTCGGCATAGCTATAGGTACTGGCACCGACGTGGCCATGGAAACCGGTGATATCACCCTGATAAGCGGCGACCTCGGCGGAATAGTAACTGCCATATCGCTGAGCAAACGCACGGTAAGAACAATCAAGCAGAACCTCTTTTGGGCCTTCGCCTATAATACCGTACTTATCCCAGTGGCGGCGGGAATACTTTATCTGGTTTTCGGCAACAGCGGTGTCCCTTCGGGGCTTCATTTCATACTGGGCGACTATGGTTTTCTTAATCCGATTCTGGCGGCAGCCGCTATGGCGGCCAGCTCCATAACCGTGGTCTCTAATTCACTGCGCCTGAAAAGATATAAACCAGCGAGCTTGGAATCCATTAAAGGAGATAATAAAATGGCAATTGCAATCGATCCCGTATGCAAGATGAAAGTGGAAGAAAGCACAGCGGCAGCCACCTCGGAATATAAGGGAAAGAAATACTACTTTTGCGCTGCAGGCTGTAAGAAGGCTTTCGACAAGGAACCTGAGAAATATCTGGCCAAAGGAAAGTAGTTTTTCATCTGACAGGGCATAGAATTCGGGGATGATCTATGGTCATACCCTCTATTCACTTTGTACCCGGAAGTTGACCCCAATCACATGAAAAGGTCTGATCAGCTAAACTGTCACCCTTTCATAAAAATCTCCGCTGGATACCCCCCAGCTTGCTGGGGGGAGGAAAGCGGCCCCATCCCGTGTGACCCGGGGCAGGGTGGCTCCCCTTCCCGTAATGCCCCACAGCTTGCTGTGGGGCACTTTACTATTTCAGGTGTATTAATCTATCACTATCCTGTTACTTGTTGCCATTAATCACGGTCTCTCACCGTTGTAATAACGCGGGGTCAGTCTTTCGTAATAGGAAAACCGGCTGCCACCCACGCCGTTACGCTGCCGGGGACGTTGTACACCTTAGGATAACCGGCCCGGAGCAGGATACTAGCACCAAGTCCAGCACGGTGCCCTGTTTTACAGTATACTGCCCTACTATAACTTCACTCGCAGTTATGCATTGGGCGACTATTTTGGTAGCTTGACCTCTTCAATCTGGCAGGTAGGCTCCTGAAGCTCGGCGGCAAAAAACCTTCTTCTGAAGTACAACGCCAGATTCACCAGGCTTATCAATACCGGCACCTCAACCAGCGGTCCAATGACGGCAGCGAACGCCTGCCCCGAACCGATGCCGAAAACCGCCACCGTCACGGCAATAGCCAGTTCAAAATTGTTGCTCGCCGCGGTGAAAGCAATGGTCGCCGTCTTCGCATAGTTGGCCCCAATTCTCTTGCCCATATAGAAAGAGACCAGAAACATGACGACAAAATAGATGAGCAACGGTACCGCAATACGCAGCACGTCAAGAGGTATCTGAATGATTAGTTCCCCTTTAAGAGAGAACATCACCACTATGGTAAAAAGCAGAGCCGCCAGGGTCACAGGACTAATTTTCGGTATAAACTTAGTCTCGTACCACGCGCGGCCCTTTGATTTGATAAGCAAAAAGCGGGTCAGCATGCCACCAAAGAAGGGGATACCGAGGTAGATAAAAACACTTTGAGCGATTTGGCTTATCGTGACCTCTACAGCTGAGCCTTTAAGCCCGAACCAGGTTGGTAATATGGTGATGAAAATATAGGCATAAACCGAGTAGAACAATATTTGAAAAATTGAGTTAAAGGCGACCAGTCCAGCGGCATATTCATTATCCCCCTGGCAGAGCTCGTTCCAGACGATGACCATAGCGATGCAGCGGGCCAGGCCTATCATGATTAAGCCCATCATGTATTCTGGATAATGCCAGAGGAATCCCAGGAAGAGGATGGCCAGAAAGAACATCAGTATCGGTCCGATGACCCAGTTCTGAACCAGGGAAACCCCGAGCACACGCCAATCACGAAATACTTTGCCCAGTTCCTCGTACCTGACCTTGGCTAGAGGCGGGTACATCATCAGGATCAGCCCTATAGCGATAGGGATAGATGTGGTACCGATAGAGAGCCGAGTTATGGCATCACCAACATGAGGGATGAAGTACCCGAGCCCTACCCCGAAGCCCATTGCCAGGAATATCCACAGGGTTAAAAACCGGTCAAGAAAAGAAAGCCTGCCAGTACTGGAGTCCAGTTTTTTACTCATGCTTCTTTCTCATCAGCGTTGTTAATCTTCCTCCCGTCTGGTTACCGTTATTTAAATAAAGATGTCCACAATCATCCAAACCGAGGTGATGAGCAGTATGATGGCAAAGAGCACCCTGAGTGCAGGCGCATTTACACGAATAGACAGACTGGAGCCGAGACGCCCGCCGATAAACGCTGCCGCGGCCAGGGGTAACGCAGCAACTACATTGAAAGGGCCACCGACGATATGACCGGAGAGACCGGCAAGAGCAGTGGCGGCTACCATCAGCGAGGAAGTACCGATGGCAATACGCAACGGGACACGTCCAATCAGCACCATGGCCGGCATCTTGAAAATGCCCCCAGATATTCCAATCATACCTGCTACAAAGCCGGCTGCCGCTGTCACCGGCATCAGACCAGGTAGGCGCACAACGTAGCTTTTGTCTCCCATCTTACGTTTCCAGTGACCCCAACCATGTGAATTGTTGGTCTCCTTCTCTTTCGTCGGCCTTATCATAAAAATACTGGCAATGATGAGCACCCCGGCAAAGACAATCTTGAGTACCGTCGCATCAATAGAGTTTGCCAGTAGACCGCCCACAAACGCCAGGGCAAGAGTCGGCGGCTCTATAGCTAGTGCCAGCTTCCAGTCAATTATCCTGCGGCGGCTGTATATAATGACCGCCGAAATTGATGTCGCCACTATTACAAACAAACTGGTAGCTGCCGCATCGTGGACACCCATTCCCAAAGCCAAAAGTATGGGCACGTAAAGGCTGCCGCCACCCTGGCCCACCATCGAGAAGGCAACCGATACAGCTAAGATGGCAGCAGCGGCTATGATGATGGATGTAATCGCCATGCTCTTATTTTCTCAAGAACCGGGTGTGTTAACCTACCCGCCTCTAACTTTTGTATCCTGAGCAAGGTATGCAATGGGGCTGGTTATTGACCAGTCGGACATACCGCTCGAAGACGTACTCACCGCATTTAACACATCTTACTTTGTTAAACGAGCCTTTTACAGGAGTAAATTTATAGTCCGGGAGCTTCTCTATCTTGAAGACCTTGCCATCCGGTTGAGCATCTACCCAGCTTAATGCTTTCTCGGTTACTTCAGCCGGTATCTGCGAAGGTTCAACACCGTTCTTTCTGAAAGCAAAAAAATCCGCCTTGCCGAACTCGTCCAGGAACTCCGGCGTGAGTGACAGGCGGATTGCTCCTTTTTGGGGGTGGTAGAAAGTGGCCGCCAGTTTACCCCAGAAGGTCTTTTCCATAAGGGACTTGCCGTAGGTGGCTCCGGTGGCTATCTGCATGCCATCTATAAGGCAGGTCTGAGGGTGACCAACCCCGAGTTCAGGTATGACAAAAAATCCGTGGTCTTTCTCGTGCTCCACGCCTAGCTCCTGCATGGCCCGCTTCGCCATGCGATAGCCGAGCGGCATGAAAGGACAACGGTGCCCGTGAAACTCCCATGCCCATTCCGGTACAGTGTTCATTTGAATTCCTCCTAAACTGAATTAATCAATTTATCTACGTGATGAGGTTAAAACGTTTAGGCCAGTAGAGGGGTATTACATACTTTGCCAACACAACCCGGGCCCATCCGCTCAGCCTTTTGTAGCCGCTCTCTATCCAGCCTGGCCACCTTGTTGTCTTTTAGAGCTTTATTAGCCGCCTCTATCAGGTCCGGTATAAAATTTGGCATGCTTTCGGTGTCAATCGAATATAAAGACCAGAGTCCGTCTTTCCTCTGTTTGAGGAAACCGGCACCATAGAGGGCGGTCAAGCCACGTGATGCCTTGGACTGTGATATCTGTAGTGCCTGCATCACTTCGCAAACGCAGCACTCGCGCTCTAAAATCAGATTGAGTATGCGCAGCCTGGTTTCATCCGACAGTGTTTTGAAAGCTTTTACTGTTTCTCTCATATTGCCCCCTAAACTATATGCATATTCTTGCATACGGGCATATCATATAGCGTAAACGGGGTAATGTCAAGATTTAGACAATAGAAGTTCGGGAACTATCCGCGAGGTCTATCGTGACAGCAGGGAAGTAACAAACCGCTAGATAGTGCAATGAGGTAACAAAATACTTGTTACCTAAAGTAACTCCTAACATTTCTGAAAGTTAAGGATCTCACTGGCTGCTTTGAATCCCAGTGGACCATAGCGATTTCTTAAGCAGAACAGACCGTACTCTCTCATAACATCAATAAAATTCTCTGTTCCCATATGCATTGGAAATATTGAGAGAGTACCATCCTCTTTAAGCACTCTATGAAGCTCTTGGAGTAATCTCCGGCGGTTGTCTATTTCGTGCATCACGTCATACACCAGTATTATGTCTACGCTCTCATCTGGTAAGTCTATGCTCAGCTTTGAACTGTCCGAAAGGACAGTCACAATATTGCCTAATGCCGCCTCCTTCGCTCTCTCTCTGACACGTTCCAACCGATCGGAGCGCGCCTCGAAAGCATACACTCCTCCTTCTTTACCAACTATCCTGGCACTGGGGATTGTAAAAGTACCTGAACCACAACCGTAGTCCAGTACGGTCTGTGCTTGGCTGACACCAACATGCATCAGCGCTTCAGAAGCATGTTCTGTTAGCCACTCCCTGAATTCCATTTCACCGGGCAGCGTCTCTGGTGTCCTTCTGACTATAATATTCCTTCCCCGAAGCATGGTTCCATTAAGCTGTCTAATAGCCTCTTCCCCATCTTCTTCGCTTAATATCTTCACTATAGCGAACCCCTTTGATTTTCCCGACTCAATATCTCTAATAATTGTGACCGATTGGGGTAGGCAGACTTTGGGAAAAATCTCCTCTACATCGACTTCTGTCGTGTCGTCAGAAAGACCGCCAACATATAACTGCATAGTATACTCCAAGGATAGTTTCTTATTATTTTGTTGGTTTAACTAGTGGAGAACAAGGTATGAATCTGTTCCCTATTTTGTGTGTACTCAGGTTTTGATAGTAATGGGCATCTCTCCAACGATATTACTCCATTGCGTATGTCGGCAGCGCAAGCAAGGCAGGTAGGATATCCACATTCCTTACAGTTGGTCCCGGGGAGCAGTTTATAAATATCATAGACGGTAGGCAGTTTACGCCCCCTAAAACTGGGAGTAATGCGTTCGTGCTCCTCCCAGACCCGGTTGACCAGCCCGACCACTTCATCGACAATCGATGATGTCTCGGACGGGTCTGTAACCATGCCAACCTGGATTTCGTGGGGGCGGAAGGCATATCGCCGGCGGTTATTAACGCCAATCAGGATGCTGTTCTCATGGTCATAGAGTGCATCATCCAACACAGTATTAAGATACGGAAAGGAAGTGCTGATATCAATCGGCAAGATTACCCTCACTCCGTAGCGGCCGCTGCCGGGGGAGTGATGATCCTCGACCAACTCGAACCTGTAATCGGTTATCAGTTTGTTCGAAGTGCTCACACTGCTATTATAACTTGAGGCCACCATAAAGCCAACGATTTTATCTGAGTGACAAAATACCACTTGTGATGTGATCCTCTTAAGTGTTTTTGGATCGTGCCTCAGATGCCAATCGTCCTGCTAAGCTTTCATAACCTAATGAAACAGGGCAGAATTTTACCCAGCTTAACAATCTAGTTATCGTTGACCCATTGGCTACTATAATGCTAATATAAGTGTATTAGTGATTACTTATTATCATCTCATGATATGGAGACAGTTCCGTAAGTATATAAGACGGACTATACCTACTTAGTAAGAAGGAGTATACAAATGACACAATCACTTGTTGCCTCAGTTGGCTTCGCCCTATTCATCCTCTGCCCTAGAATGGCAGGTATGGCAAATGTTATAGCCAATGCTACTAAGGTAAATCTAGTACTTGTATCAGTAATAGGAACGCTAATATCGTTGCCCCTTATTGTGGCTATGGTACTTATTTTTCGGCAGTATGGCTTGTGGGCTGCCCTCGCTTTTGCTGTATTCACCGATTTGCTGGCAGCTCTTGTAATGGGCACCATAAGCTGGAAGGCTAGCTTCGAGACTTTTATAATAGCACTTTTCGTGATAGCCGGTGTCAGAGTGGCCAGCTTAATCACCGCCAAAATATTCTAAATGTCTGGTGATGGCAAAATCTCATAAGGAACTACCGCGATGGATTACAAAAGCATTGATGATCAGGCAGCACTATTCGGTGTTCTTGCCGACCCAACCCGACTGAAATTGTTAAGACTCCTTGCTCAGCAGCGGGAGCCGAACGCTCTCTGCGTGAATGCGCTAGCCTACCAACTGGGAGTAACGCAGTCAGCAGTCTCTCAGCACCTTAGAGTACTCAAGTCGGCGGGTTTGGTTAAGGGCGAAAGGCGTGGCTATCGTATCCACTATTTCATCAATCCGCAAGGATTAATTCAGGCTCAACAGCAAATATCCAGTGCCCTTCGCCTTGAAGAAAAGGCAACTGACGGAAATAGCCCGGAAAAATGAAATAATGAAGTCAAATAACCAACCAGCTGTTGAAGTATTAAGCCTCACCAAACGCTATGGCGATGTTATTGCCGTAGACGATATCAGTTTTCAGGTAAATGAGGGTGAGCTATTTGGCTTTCTCGGGCCCAATGGTGCCGGTAAAACAACTACTATAAACATGCTGACAGGCCTGGCTCGACCAGATGCAGGGACGATCCATATTGGCGGTATTGAATGTACGCAGAATCCAAAGGCGGCCCAGCACCTGGTAGGCATGGTTCCTGATGAAAGCAACCTCTATCCCGAGCTAACTGGTTTCGAGAACCTTTGCTTCTGCGCGGCGCTCTATGGCATGCGTAGGAGTGAGCGTCAAACGCGAGCGCGGCAACTTCTAGATACCTTCAGCTTGACCGATGCTGCCGATCGCAAATTCGCCGGCTACTCCAAGGGCATGAAGCGCAAGCTCACTTTCGCGGCTGGTATCATCCATCAGCCTCCTATCTTGTTTCTCGACGAACCAACCACGGGTATCGATGTCGCCAGTGCTCGCCAAGTAAGGCAAATTATTGCTGGTCTCCACCGCAAAGGAACCACTATCTTTCTCACAACCCACTACATCGAGGAGGCTGAGCGGCTCTGCGAGCGAATTGCCTTCATCGTTAACGGGCGGATTGTCCGGACTGACCGCACGGCAGACCTTTTAAAACCTGTTCAAGGCAAAGACGTGCTGATTCTTTCTGTCTCTAATTCCGGGGCTAACTTACCTGAAGAAATGGCTTTGGCCTTTCCACAGTATCAGTTTCAGTCTACGACCCCTGGCCAGGTTCGGGTCGAATCAGTTGAGCCGGTTAACATCGGCCCTCTGGTGCGATTCCTCGAAGAACGAGGCGTTCAGGTTACCGAAGCCCGCCGGCACCTGCCATCGCTGGAGGATGTGTTCGTCCAGGTTACGGGCATTGAAGCGGATTTAATGAGTAAAGAGAAAGTTGGGGGTGGAGGAAATCAATGAGACGCTGGATTGCCTTTTGGAGCATCCTCGTCAAGGATATGCGGGCATACTATCTCAAGCCCCCCAACATAAGCTGGGGCATAATCTTCCCTCTCGCGTGGACAGGCATGTTTTTCATCAGGTCTGGCAGCGGAATGGAAAGCATCCTAACCCTGTTGCCAGGTGTTATGACGATCTCCATACTCTTTGGAACCACCTCAATGCTGGCGGTGACCATTACGTTTGAGAAACGGAGCCGGTCATTTGAGAGATTGCTCCTGGCTCCAATATCCCTGGAGCTTCTAATGCTGGCCAAGACCTCCGGAGCTATCCTCTTCGGAGTGGCCAATGCTTTTGTGCCCATTATAATTGCCGCGTTCCTGACGGATCTTTCGGGCATAGCCTGGTTTCTGATTGTACCTGCTATTCTGCTCATGGGGATTGTGTCGACGTTCATCGGTCTTTTCATCGCAGTATCCGTAAGCGAGATCTTCGAAGCCCAAACCTTCTCGAATTTCTTCCGTTTTCCGATGATCTTCCTGTGCGGGCTATTCTTTCCCATCATAGCGCTACCCGTATTTCTCCGCCCACTTTCTTATATATTACCTCTGACCTACGGTGTCGATATCCTCCACGGGGCAATCCACAACGAGCATATCATGTCATTTACGCTTGACTTCATCATTCTCGGGGCATTCTGTATCGGCCTGTTTGCGTTGAGCCTGCGTAACATCAAACGCAGATGGATTGTCTGAGAGCAGTAGCGACATGAGCCATTAGGTAAATCCCGTTTATAGCTTCAATACGGCACCCAACTGAAGTATTAAGCCTCCCTATCCAGGGAGGCTTTTTGTTTTTTCTTTTACCTCGCTGCCCCCGGGGGATTACCGACATAATAGCTAGTTCTTGAAATTTTACCTTATGACTTTTTGTTGGACAATGAAGCTGAAAACACGCACTTTAACAATTGAATAACGAAGCTCTGACCTGAACGCTTGCCCTTGTGAAAGGGGGTAAGTATGAGTTCAAGCGTAGTCGCACCACCAGCACCAGACGGCGATAACGGCAGTCCTCAAGGTCATTGTAGCCGATGTCATAGGGTCTGGACTCTAAAAACAAGGCAGGGCGTTTGTCAGTGGTGCGGTCATCTGGCAATATGCCAGTCATCACCAACAAAGCCCCGCAGTATCAAGTCTAGGTCAAACGGAAGGCGAAAGCAAGCTCCAGTCCACAGCAACGGCTACGACCAGCTAGAAGGCGAATGGCTAGCCTACTATGATGTAGCTTCACGCTTTACCGACAGGGTTAAACCTCAAGACAAAGAGGACATACTCCACACGATAATTGCTACCCTTGCCGATGTAGAGCGTAACAACGGACACAAGCCCTTTACCGAAGCCGTGATGTATCGGATAGCCAGCCGAACTGTAGCCGACTACTGGCGAACCTACTACAAAGCCAGTAACGGCTTGGATTGCGGAAGCTGTAGCAAGGCACAACGGCGAAAGTGTAAAGAGAATTACCTCTATACCGAGTGTCCCAAAGCTATCAAGCTGGAGAGCCTTGATAAGCCCATCATAGACAGTGAAGGGCATACTACCGAGCTTGGGGAACTGATAGCCGATGACAAGGCTCTTGACCTTGACGCTTGGGTGGATGCCAGAACTTTCCTGCTAGGCTTCCCGCAACGGCTGTTACTCATAGCCGACAAGCTCAACAATGGTGATGCTCTTACGGATAGGGATAGGCAATACATAAGCCGTTTCAGACGGCGAGAGCAAAAAAAGCTCTTTCAGGATGTCACATTTCAACCTCAAATCCCGACTTATATAGTGGGAGCACCATTTAGGCTAGAGTATCTCAGCTAGGTGGTAGCTTACTACTGGGTGAAGCCGATAGCCTTGCCCACTATCGGATAGCCAATAGGGGGTGTTCAAATAGAACAACTGAATATTGAGGGCAAGCGTTCAGGTGAGGGCTTTGTTTCACACAAAGCGATACTGGTAAACGCCTTATCAAGAGCACTAGCCGAAAGGGTAGTGCTGATTGACTTTACCATAGGGCGTAAAGGTTTCCTAACCTACCTGAAGTCTCTCGGCGGGAGCAATATCGTTAAGGTAG
>Ga0315537_1000985_pt1 | contig 22802 bp, 20 predicted proteins | sample SalMarSW160270MG_FD_203091 | JGI IMG/M metagenome (GOLD analysis project Ga0315537, IMG submission 203091) | Salt marsh sediment microbial communities from the Plum Island Ecosystem LTER, Massachusetts, United States - Salt Marsh Sediment SW1602-70 ...
GCATTCAAGGCAACACTTTCTGCAGGGAGTTCTGTCCAGTGTTCCCCGTCTGTACTCAATTTCGGATGGTACCGGTGTTTTGCATCATCATATTCCAGCAGGATTGTCAGGTATTGATTCCGATTGGAAACTATTCTGAAAGCATACCAGGGAGAGTGGTTGATTGGTGTATTTTCAGGGCTGATTGAAATTGAAAAGGTCGTGTTATCAACCTGCTGACAGGAATTCATGCGTGCCCCGTCAAACAGGTTGTCGAAATGAACCTGGCCGCTATTGAATGTATAGGATCTCTTTTCCTGGAATTCAATGGGCCTGGTCTTTGTATCGATCTCCGGTGGCGGTTCAAACCAGGTTGCCTGATACCGGGTTGTTGAACACCCGGTTAGTATGAATCCCGCCAGGATGAAATAGAGGACTGAAATACTTGGTTTCATTTTTTTTATTTAAGTTCTAATGCTGCTCGTGCTGCCCGTTCGCCCTCTTTGATGATCTTTTTTGCTTTATAAAAGTCAAAGGTTCCAAAGGAATTCTTTGAAACATTAATGAGCAGATCGGGTCTGTTTTTCTCGATGGTTAATACAGAAATCTGATGCAACATCAGGCTGATGCTCCGGGTTGTCAGGTTGAACAGTCCGATATCATCTTTTTTATTTTTCGGGATGATGTTACTCAGTTTGTTCTGCATCAACTTCAGTTGCTTCAGGTATTTGTTATCCATTTGTTTTTTACCGGTTGTTTCTTTTTTTTCAGCCGGTATCTGCGCATTCACATCCACCACAACCAGCATGTCGTTTTCGTGTCGTTTCACCCGGTTGATCGGCACAGGATTCAATACTCCTCCGTCCACATAATAACTGCCGGATATTTTCACCGGTTGGAATACAGTAGGTATTGAGATGGATGCCCGGATGGCATCGTACAAATTCCCTTCAGTAAAAACAAGTTCGGTTCCTTTGACAATATCAGTAGCTACAGCACAGTAGGGGATCGGCAGCTCCTCGATGTTCCTGTCGGGTACAAGTTCCTTCAGTTTCTTAATGATCCGGTTGCCCTTTACCAGTCCTTTGTTACTGATGGAGATATCGGTCAGTTTCAAGACTTCCATGACATCCAGGGATAAAACCCATTCCTCGAATTGTTTCAGCTGACCGGTTGCATACATCCCGCCAACCACGGCACCCATAGATGTTCCGGCAATGGAAGAAATGGAATAATCCTGGTGTAACAGTTCGTTGATCACGCCTATATGTGCAAATCCCCTGGCTCCACCACTGGATAAGACCAGCGCAATGTTCGCTTTATTGCCTTTTAAACCTTGTGAAGATGCCAATAAGTCGATTACTGTCATGGTTTGTAATAATGTTTTCTTGATCCAGCTTATTTTACCAGCCAGGGTGCATTTGAATCGGGAGGCCCTTCACTGACCACGGGTATTTTTGGAATAAATGAAATATCGACCTCTTCGATCTTTCCGTTTTCTATTTTATAAAGTAACGATTGATAAGCTTCAAACCGAAGATTCAATTCATACTCTTTTCCATCATAATGCAGGGTAACATCAACCATTTGTATTTCATCAGAGAACGATTGTCCATAAACAATTGGAAACATCAACTTCCTGGATGTTGGATTAGCAAAGAAGATGTAGAGAGAATGATCTTTTTCCCGTGCCCAGTAGGGAAGTAATCTACCCCCTTCGACCAGGGGAGGTTCCTTTGGGGTAAACTGCAGGGAAACATTCGGTAACCCCCGCAACGTTTCGATCAGGATATTCCACTCTTCGTGTTTGATCGAACCCGGCTCTGCCGGATCCTTCTTCAATGTAACCGGAAATCCTGCTTCAGCCAGTTCGGTCACCCGTTTCAGTACATCATAATCCAGGTACTCCGCGTCGATGTATACAGAGTTGAAGCTTGCATCACCCACCCGTAACCTGCCATTTTCAATCACCCCTTTCTCCAGGAACTCTTTATTGATCCATACCGGGTGGTATCCGGCAACCTCTTCGGGGAAATAGACATAACGCATTTCGTAATAACCCCATGCCCAGATAAACTGTTTTTCTTTGGGCATGATCCCCTTTACCCAGGCATCCTCTGTGGGCAGGTATACAGCGACATCACTATAGGAGTTACCCCGTTTCATGATTTCCGAAACGGTAGCGAGATAATCGTTGAATGCCCGAATCTCCGGAGCGATCGCTCCATCCTTTCCGATATGCACCGTTGCATAGAAATTCACCGAATCCTGGTCTTTCGGATTGTGTGCTTTTCCATGCCATACGATGTGGTTTACGCCATTTGCAAACAGGGCATCTGCTACCATTTTCAGGTCTGCAGTCTGTTCTTTTCTCATGTAATTATTGGGCCATCCGTAGATACAGGTGAATGTTTCGGCGCTCACCACCTTTTTCCCATCAAGAAGTGCCGCTGATGCAGGGATGCTGTTATATTCAGGCTCATATAGCATTGATTCACCTTCCGGAATATCCATGCGGGCATAGGCGGAGATGATATCGCAGGGAGCTCCGGAACACTGCCCCCGGGAAAACAGGTTTTGCTCATGTAATACCCGGTCGAAGTTCGCATAAAAGTCAACGACTTTATATGACAGGAATTTCATGTAATCATAAAGAGGCTCTCTTTTCGCATGAGTGTATAGCGAATCCATGAATAGCGAGATGTCGTACCCATATCTCACTTTGAATTCTTCCTTAAAGCCATCGGCCCAAAGTTTCCCTGTTTCCACTTCCCAGCTGTCGATAAAGCAGGAGTGGGGGATTTGGGTTTCCGGATCCGGGAATGAATCGAGCATCCGGTTAAAGTAAGGGAGGTAGTTTTCGGGGTTGATGTGATCGACCACATACCCTTTCTTAGGGTATTCCCACGAGCGGGTGATCACCTGGCGTTCCTCTTCTCCAAACTGTTGCGATGCCTGTTCATAGGGTACGTAGGAATCCCCGAAGGGCCACAGGGTGCCCATGGTTAAATCGCAGGCCAAACCCAGGCTGTCAGCATACAGCATGGTATAATTTACCACTTCCTGCCATTCCGGACTCAACCATTCCTGCCGGGGGGTGTAGGTTGTAACCGGGTTTTTATCCCTGGAATTAAGCGGATATACCCAGGCAAGTTCGACACCACCAAAACCGTTCTGCTTCAACCAGTCTAAGTTGTATTTAACGTCTTCCTTTTTTATCTCTGAGGCAAACCACCAGTACCGTGCATAGGGTTTGGAGATTATTTCCATGGAGTTCCTCTCCATTCCTCCTGGTGTTTTACCGTCTGATTGTTCAGCATTGGGAGCACAGGAAGAGATAAGAATGGAAAGCAGGATGACTCCTCCCCGGATCGGATGTGACACCGTAGTCATTAATTCCCTGGCTTTCATTTCTCTTCAGCAATGTGTAATACCTCCTTGATTAGTTGCTTGAATGTTTCCCTTGGCAATGCGCCCAGAGCCATCTGCGGTTTGTCATTTAATGGAACAAAGAGCACGGAGGGTATGCTTCTGATCCCAAAAATTGCGGCCAGCTCCTGCTCCTCTTCTGTGTTTACCTTATAAATATCCACTTTGCAACAATACTCTTCTGCCAACTCTTCTATAATGGGAGCAACCATTTTGCAGGGACCACACCAGTGGGCATAGAAATCGATGATACAGGGATTTTTACCTTTGTAATTCCACTCTTTTGATGTTTCATAATCAAAGATCTTTTCCCTGAAGCTCTCTTTCGTTAAGTGTTCTATTGCCATAACTATTTTATTTAGCGGTTCAATCGTTTCATGAATATTTATTATATTATAGAATAATCCCTTCTGCTATTGACGAGCTTATTTAAATGATTTTGTGTGGATATGGTGTTTTAGTGTTTTTGTGGTGTTAAGTATAGCCACAAAATCACAAAATCCCCCCTAAAGTTAATGGTAAAACAGAATAAAAATAATAAAATCATCCGATATGGGTACAGGCAGCCATCAGACGGGAAACTCTTATATAAATAGGGACAGCTACCTTTTTTAAATAGGGACAGCTACCAACTTAAAATTTCTATATAATTATAAACCAATCAGTTAGAAAATGAGAAAATTGAAAATTAGTTCATTTATACTATTCATAAAACCTTATTGGATAGTTTATTATAGATGTATAATGAAAATTAATTTAAGTCGGTAGCTGTCCCTACTTAATTTGGATTCAGACGTTGAATTGTACCACAAAGACAATTGACTATACGTACGTAGTAAAAGTAAATACGCTATTGTATTGAGCCACCGAACTTATTGATCAGCAGCTGTGCGATTTCATCCAGTCCGTCTCCACGGTAGGTGTTTACCATGATAACTATGCCCAGGTTATCTTCCGGGATGATCATGGCAATGCTGGAAAACGTTCCGGCACTTCCCCGGTGATGATAGCATGTCCGTCCATACAGCCTGACTGCCCAGCCGAGAGAATAATCCGAGTAAGAAGACAAAATGTGCCGATATGTTTCTGCTTTCAGGTAATTGGCTTCTCCATTAATCCCTTTAATGTGAAGCCTGAGAAATTCGAGGAATCCGTTGACCGGGATAGATAAATGTCCGGATGGGGTACAGAGCAGAATCAGCTGATTGAAGTAGTGATACTGGCGTAGCACCTCAGGAATGGGTATCAGGCTTTCCTCCATATCGATATCCCAATACGCCGGGTTAATGTTCCCCCATGGTTGCTGTGCATTGTAGCTGTCAGGCCAACCAATATGAATATCAAGGTTTAGGGCATCGGATATCTCACTGATCATTTCTTCCCAGGTTCTATTGCTTGTTTTTTCCAACATCAGCGTTGCAGCAATATATCCGGCATTTGAATACCGGTCGTCGTGGTGATCATAAACGGGAATCGGATCATACGTCAGAACCTGCCTGATAAAGTGGTACCTTTTTTCCGGAAGGGGTATGTTTTTATCGATTTTTGCCTCATACGCTACTATGGGATAGACTTCCGAATCCCCCTTAAACGGAATCAACCTGGCACGATGCGAAAGAAGTTGCTGCAGGGTAATATTATGATATACAGGATTGCTTTCAACCAGCATCTCAGGAAACAAATCAAAAAATTTGGTATCCCATGAGATCAGTCCATCGTCAACCAGTTTTCCTGCCATGAATGCTGTAAAAGCTTTGGTGTTTGACCCGATGTGGAACAGGTCATTGATTTCAGTTTTTTCCCCGGTATCAATGTTACGGTATCCGATCACCCGTTGCACGATAACCGAGTCGTTTCTGACAACTCCATATGCGATGGCGGGGATATTGTATTTGATCCTAAGGCTATCCATTTGTTTTTCGAGCACCCGGTATTCATTCTTTTCCTCCCGGTTACTATTACAGGAAAAAAGTGTGAAAAAGAGAAAGATTAATGAGATAGGGATTTGCATCCAACGAATTAAAATGTACTCAGCTTGTAATTTCATCACTTAATTAAAAATTACAGATAGATTCATAAGTAGGTGTCTGTCTCAACTTATGGTTTGTTCGGATTGTTTCATTCAATACTGATTTTTGTTTCACTTTTTTTAAGTCTCTCTGAAGATACCTCAATGTTCAGGGTTCCTTGAGTGAATTCAGAACCAATAATTATCATAGCCTTCCCGTAGAAAAGCGGAACGGTATCGGATTTAAAAGTATTTGTTGATTGGGGATTACCGTTACCAACGCCCATGATTTTCCCCGGGCCGGTCATTTTTATCGTAATCCTGTTAATGGCCAGGGGACATGAATTCCCATTCTTATCAACTGCTTCAACAAGAATATAGGATAAATCGTAACCATTGGCTTTAATCACTTTCCTGTCAGGGGTAAGGATTAAAGCATAGGGTTCACCGGCAGTTTTTATGCTATTCTCTCCGATCTTTTCTCCCTCTTTGTACGCGATTGCCTTAACTTCTCCAGGCTGGTAAGTAACCTCGTCCCACATCAGCCGGAACCGTTCGATCGAATTTTCCGATTTGGGATCTTTGCATTTCTTCCCTTGTGATTTACCATTCACGAACAGTTCTGCACAATCTCCGTTGGTGTAGACAAAGACCGGAATTTTTTCTCCGATCCTATCCTCCCAGTTCCAGTGCGGAAGGATGTGTATTGTTGTTTCGTCCGGTTTCCAGTAGCTTTTATATAAATAATAACGGTCTTTCGGGATTCCGCACAGGTCCACAATACCGAAGTAGGAACTCCTGGAGGCTTCTTTATCGGTCATTCCATGGTCTTTCACCCAGTAGTTGTTATAGGGTGTTGGTTCTCCGAGGTAATCAAAGCCCGTCCAGACAAATTCACCGGCAATATAGGGTTCTTCCTGTTGCCACATAAAATCATCATCGGCAACCTCAGCCCACCAGGGAGCATTCAGGTCATATGAGCTCACCTGCAGGGATGTGGTAAAGTCGGTTTTTTCTTCTGGCAGCGGGAATTCATAGAATCCCCGGGTACTGACGGTTGAAGCAGATTCGCTGACAATCACCGATTTGTTGGGCTCCAGCTGACGTGCCAGCGAGTACCTGCGCCCGTAATTCCAGCAATGCACATCATAAAAATCGAAATGGCGGAGTGCTGCACTTTTGTAGTTATCGCATACCATGGTTGTAGGACGGGAAGGATCATATTTTTCTATATAGTTGAGCATGGTCTGTAGCCGGTGGAACCCGTTATTGATGTTCATCTGTACATCCCAGATCTCATTACCAGCGCTCCAGAGGAAAATGGAAGGATGATTCCTGTCCCGGACGATAAAATTCCGGATATTCCTGTGGGCGAAACTTTCAAATTCGGTGGTATCCAGCATATCCGCTTTTGCATCGTATTTATCAAACGCCTCATCGATAACCAGCAATCCCATTTTATCACACAGGTCCAGCAGTTCCGGAGCCGGACAATTGTGGCTGGTTCGGATGGCATTGCACCCCATGTTTTTCATAATTTCCAGTTGACGTTCCATTGCCCGTTCATTAAATGCGGCACCGAGCGGTCCCTGGTCATGGTGCAGGTTTACTCCTTTTAACTGTACGCGTTTATCGTTCAGGTAGAATCCGTTATCCGCGGTAAATCGAATGGCTCTGATCCCGAAGGTGGAATGGTTTGTATCAACCCGTTCATTGCCGAGATAAACCTCTGTTATGAGCTTGTAGAGGTATGGATTATCAATATCCCACCGCCTTGGATCGGGCACGGTCATGGTTATTTCAAACCTACTGTTCCCGTTTGCAGGAATTTTACCGTCAATCTTGTTTTCAAGGATCTTGATGTTTTCATCCGTTACAAGGGTATGTTTTATCTGAATTTCCTGATCAATGGTTGTCAAGTTCTTCAGGGTTGTTGCAACCCTGACGTCTGCATAGTGGGGTTTAATGATGGGCGTTGTGATATAGGTGCCCCATATATCGACATGAACCGGGGGCGCTACTATCAGCTGGACTTTGCGGTATATTCCTGCTCCGGGATACCACCTGCTATCGTGTTTTCGGGTATCCACGTGAACCGCAAGGATATTTTCTTCATCGAACAGAATATCATCCGTAATATCCAGATAGAAAGAGTTATACCCGTAATCCCACCTACCGATAAGCCGGCCATTCAGATAGATTTCAGGAAAAGCCATAATCCCGTCGAACAGCAAGTATAGTCTCATTCCTTTGTACCTTTCGGGAATGTCAATCTTTTTCCTGTACCACCCTTCACCCTGCCAGGGAAGTTTGCCCGTATCACCATTTCCGTCTGAAATAAACGGTCCTTCAATAGCCCAGTCATGGGGAACGGTAACATCTCTCCATGCAGAATCATCAAATGCATTTTGAAAGGCCGTTTCATGGTTGCCTTTCGAGAATTTCCATCCGGTTTTGAGGGTGACAGTTTCTCTGTTCTGAGATAAACAGAAATTGCTAATGATCAAAAATGTGATCAGTAAAAGAATGTGTCTCATAGTTATTTGAATATTCAGTTTATAAATGCATTATTCATTGTACGAACCGCTTGTATGTAAAGATAAGGATCCTCACACATCGTTGCCATACCGTTCAGGTAGTATATTGTTTCAGCACCTCTGTAGCAGGCAATACCTTTAAGAAGTCAAATACAAGGCTTTTCAGCAAAGCAGCCAGGCAGGTTGACCGGATGGGTCCCTATCCTTCCTCATCCTTTAAAAAAGATCTACGATTCATCCATTCATTCATCCATTCATTCATTCATCCAACTTTTTTGAGTACCAGATAGACTGACCGCCAGCTCTCCGGATTCTTCCGGTACATTTCCAGCTCAGTCTTTTCACGCCTGAACAGCCGGTTAGTATTCACCCGCTTACCCCATTCCTTCGCGAATTCCTCTATTTTCTTTTGAAGGCAACTGCAGTATTCGTTCCACCAGACCGTTTCATCCAGTACAAAGGATTTTACGAGCAGAAGTTTATATTTTTCAATAATTTTCTGTTTTTTAGCTCTGTACCGGAAATCGTCATGAATCATGAAGTAACCATTCGGTTTTAATAGTTTTACAAACCGCGACAGGGCTTTTTCAAAGCCAATAACATTGAACAGTCCTTCTGCCAGAATGATATCAAAGGAATCTTCAGGAATGTCGATTCGTAACACGGACTTCCGGATAACTGAAATTCTATCCTGATAGTTCTGCCTCTTTATCTTCTCTTTTAGCCAATCCACACATTCCCTGTCGGTATCAACGGCAATTATTTTCCCCTCTGTTAATCTTGCCATTTCAAGGGTGGGGACACCGGTTCCACAGCCAAGGTCCAGGATACTGGGCTTCTCAATTACTGGTATGGTCTCGAATGCTTTCCGGGTATATTTTAAAAAATCAGCCCGGCACGCATCTTTGATTTCCAGTCTTTTCTGTAGTAGAATATCCCCGGAATGGTGCATGATATCCTCATTAGGAGGATCTTTCATAATTCATCCTGCGCTTATGCCAGCAGGTATTTAAAAGCCTCATAGACAAGAAAAGCGGGCCAGACGATGGCTTTTAAAAATCCAAGAACACCGATCCAGAAACTGGTGGCATGGACAATAAAATAGACTGCGGCTCCGATAAAACCAAGACCGTAAATGGCACCGGCTGGAGCAGTTCCCTGTACTTCTTTTTTCATGTTTTTTCGTTTTTATTTTGTTAAAATAAATAGACATTAAAAAAGATTACTGTTTTATTCTGTAAAGAAGAAATAGTGCAACGGCTGTTGACAGGATTGCAAGATACGGAAATATTTTGTGGATGGTAAACAGGTTTGTGTTTAAGGTTTTTCCGCCTTTGCTGAGCAATAGTCCGGAAGTAATCATGACCAGAAATGGTATTCCGATAATGATAATTTTTGGTAACATGGTTTCCACTCGGTTTATCTGTTGACTGATCCAGGTCAGTTTACATAGTTACGTTTGTATTCCCTTTTTATAGACCGCTAATGCCCGGTTTCTGGCAAATGGATGTTCAACGATCGGTTTGGGGTAATCTTTTGTTCCGAACTCCGGGACCCACCATTTTATATATTGGAGATTCCTGTCGAATTTCTTTTGTTGAGTCTCCGGGTTAAACACCCTGAACCAGGGAGCAGCGTCGCACCCGGTTCCTGCTGCCCATTGCCAGTTGCCGTTGTTTGATGATAATTCGTAATCCAGCAGTTTTCCTGCAAAATACGCTTCTCCCCATCGCCAGTCGATCAACAGGTGCTTGCACAGGAAGCTTGCTGCAACCATCCGCACCCGGTTGTGCATGTATCCCGTTGTATTCAGCTGCCGCATACCTGCATCCACCATTGGGTATCCGGTTTTACCCTGGCACCACCGTTCAAACTCCTTCTCATTGTTTCGCCAGGTTATACCGTTGTATTTTGGATTAAGATTTTCAGTAACCACATCCGGGAAATGATAGAGGATCTGCATGAAGAACTCCCTCCATATCAACTCGCTCAGGAAGACTTCATCTTGCGTTTTCAGTTGCCGGATTACCTGCCGGATACTGACTGTTCCGAACCGCAAATGGGGGCCAAGGCAGCTGGTAGAATCCTCACCGGGCAGGTCACGTGTGCGGGCATACTCGTCCAGTCGGGAGAGGTTGTACTCCCTGACCCTGACAGGTGATTCCCGGAATCCCATTTCTTCCAACGAAGGAAATGGGAGAGTGGAGGGATAGACATTATCCAGGCTGGATGGAAGCAGGGATGCCCAGAATTCACGATTAAACTTTTCCAACCACTTTCTTTTATACGGTGTGAATACCGTATAGGGAGAACCATCATCTTTCACCACTTCATTCTCATCGAATATAACCTGGTCTTTGAATGCATGAAAACCAATGTTGTATTGTGCCAGCCAATCGTGTATCTGTGTATCCCGCTCTATGGCATAGGGTTCATAGTCCCTGTTTACAAATACATTTTCTATCGTATGATTTTTTATCAATTCCTTCCAGATCTTTACCGGATCGCCGCGAAAAATCTGTATTGAACTTCCCTTTTCGAGAAGTTTTGTATTCATAGAACGGAGGGTATTAAAGATGAAGCTTACCCGTGCATCATCTTCCGGCAACTCATCCAGGATATTTTGATCGAAGATAAAGACAGGCATCACCGGCAGCCCGGATTTCAGGGCATGGTATAATGCGGTATTATCCTCAAGCCTGAGATCCCGCCTGAACCAGAATATCGATCGTTTCATCATAACCTGTTTGGAGTATGGTTGAACCGGTCATAAAAATAATGGAATGATGGCAAAAACGGGTCCGTCAATCAGGAAATTCGGCAGTAAGGTGTTTCAAAACACGCAATGCCTGGCTGAAAGTATACCTGGGTGATGCGGAATAGATCATTTTCCTAATCATCCTTTCAACAAGTGCATAATTCCTGTTCGGGCCACCCTGTACTTTTTGACCAAAGCTTTTCATGTTAATAAAAATCCTGTTAACTTGTACCTTCCTTTGATGCTATCATGCAAACAGCACATTACTTCCCATTTAACTTTTTTAAACCGTGAACCATGTTACAAAAGAGACACCTGACTTACCTGTTAGTCCTCTTAATCCAATCCAATGCAATGGGGCAGGGGATTACACCTGCGGATTGGGGACTTAAAGCATTTCATTTTAAAGCGCCACAGCTTGGGGACATTAACTTCTATGTAACGGAAAAGGGCATTGACCATGAGAAGTCCATTCTTTTTCTGTTCAGTGGTACAAGGGGGCTCCCCACCATGCTTGTCGTGCAAAAAGGGGATCAATCCCTTCAACTGGGGACGGTCCCTCCGGATATAATCTTTTCTTTTATAGATGATTACCATGTTGCTGTCATGGGAAAACCGGGAACACTTTTCTGCGATACGATGCAGGTGGAGGAAATCAATCCGCTTCAGAATCTCGAAGATTACCAACCAAGCAGGGAATACGTTGAAAAGTGTGGACTGGAGTGGGAAGTGACGGCTGCTTCCCTGGTGCTCGATACGCTTTGCAGCATATTACCACATACTGGAGAAAAAATTGTTGCCGTTGGATTTTCTGAAGGAGGACATACTGCCATCCAATTTGCAGCTAAAAACCCGGAGATAACACACCTGGTGTGTGGTATAACCGGTGGATTGAATCAATGGTATTCCAGCATCATTAACCGGAGAATGGATGCGGCTGCCGGTGTCATTTCTCACCGGGAAGCGCAGGCTGAAGTAGAAAAACTGTTTGCTATTTACAGGGAGATCTACGGCGATCCGGACAATACGGAGAAGTGGTATTACGGACATCCCTATAAACGGTGGGGTAGTTTTTGCAGCGTTATTCCCCTGGAACAGCTGGTAAAGATGGAGATTCCCATACTTTTCCTCTGCGGTTCCGCCGACCGGAATAATCCCATTCTCCAGTGTGATTATGTAATGCTTGAATTCCTGAGGCTAGGAAAAACAAATTTGACCTATCGTGTATTGCCCGGTTGTGATCACGGATTTTATGAAATGGTGATGGAAGATGGAGAGGAAAAACACATATCCCGAAGGAAGGAAGCATTTCATTTGATTCAGGGGTGGCTTTCAGGGGAAGAATAGCGCCTGTCACATTCCGGGCATGATATTATTTCCCGCTGAATAGCATAGCAGTTGGTCCGAAGTTTATGGGTTGATTTACCCCCGGGCTGTACCCTGTGAAATACTGGTTGTGTCAGTCATAAGACTAATGCAAAACATTATTTCACAGGATTTACCCGGGGTTATTGATAATTCTACCCGGGGTATCTGTTGGATTCAATCTATTATTGTCGAACCAATCCTACAAAATCCAATGGTGATTCGGGTTTTATTCTCTGATGATTTTTAGTGCCAGCTCCCCTTCGGGAATCATTATATCGATCGATAGTATACCTTCTTTTGATTTCAAACTGGTGGGATCTGCAAATGAGCCGGTTAAAGTATTCAATTCCTGAATCCGGAAACTACCATCGCCTGTTTTTAGTTGCAGTGAACTTTTTTCTGTTCCGACAGCCCGCAGATAAACTGCATAGGAGTTCTTTTTATCGGACAGGAGGTAGGGAATGAGCCCTGGGGAGCTCAGAATGCAGGAAGGATCAGGATACATTTTTTCCAGTTCAAAGCTGTGCAGGAAATCGCTCAATACGTTCAGTTGCTTTCGCAGAGTTTCACTTCCTCCTCCGGGTGCCCTGTTTTTACCCGATCCGTCTTCATGGCCTACAAAAAAGGAATAATCAAGACTATTGAAGAGACCGCCACCACTCAACATAAACTGCCATGCCTGTCTCCTGTAGACCTGGTTGCCGGAACCGGCAAAACCGGATTCATCAAACCCGATTACCTTGTTGTAATGATAGTTCCATTCCACAGCATCGGGCCAGGCATAATGAAAGTTAATGATTGAAACATGTTTGCTTACTGCCGGTATGGGGGCTTTAAAGTTGGAATAGTTCTGCGCGATCAGGTGTTTGTTCGGAAGTGTACTTTCTTCTTCAACAATGATTTCTGCCAGGTTTTCCTGCCATGCCATAGATGCTTCATCAGCAAAATCAGCCTTATAACTCCAGTCACCGCGATTCAGTTCTTCTTTATTGACAATGTTGTACACTGCTACCGGATGATCGGACCACGGTTCATTCTGTATCTCGAAGAAAAAATTATCGAATTCATTCAGTTCATGAACTAATTTTCGCACCAGATCACACTGGTATTTAAAAAGGGATCCGTTGTTCCGGGTGTGTGCATCGAACCGGGTCAGATCATCTGTAACGTTTACATTATTTGCCGGATTCTGGGGGTTTATTTCCCATTGAGCATCATTGTAAATGGATGAGAATAGGGTTACTTCAACAATGATATCCTGATCAGCAGCGACCTTCATAAAGTCCCGTAATCGCTTGAAATAAGCTTCGTTCCAACCTGACAGGTCATATTTTATCTCTCCCGACAGATCGTATATGACCATTGCCCATGGTGTGATTACCCTGGTTCGTTCCGGAGCCAGGGTATTCTCTTCGATTCCGAAACTCACCCCCTCAATTTCGAAATATGTCCCTGCAAAGATCCGTGTGTAATTCATCCCATCTGCAGAAAGTGATTGAAGATAAGTATGGTAATCAAAATCGAGGTTGAGTACCGCACCGTAATGCTCGGCAGACGAGACCAATGCCAGGGTTTTGCCTTTGAAAAGGAAATAGTGCGGATTCTCCGGATGCAGTTGAATGGGTGCATTCGTTGGGAGCTGTTCGTCGGTTTGAGATGCATTCCTTGTGCAAGCCATCAAAGGGATGACTATTAAAAGCAAGATTAATTTCTTTTGCATAGTTATATAGTCTCGAAGTTATATTCACTTGTTGAATTACTTCCTCGATATAAGTTTGACAATATGACTTTCCGAAGGTGAATCAAGTGAATACATGATTTCAACCCGGCATGTTTTCACTGAATTGAAATGATTACATATCTGTGCGATGTTTTTATCGGGTTCAACAAATTCAGTATTAGAGAATTTCTCATTTTCCAGCTCATAATGATAGGTGATACCATAACCGATTGTCTTGGAATAGGTGCCAGTAAGATGTTGGACTTCTGCTTTTTCGGCAACGATGTTTATGACTGTTGCTTCTGTAACGCCTTTATACTGACTCCCGGTAATATGTTTATACCATGAAGGGCCCTTGATCATACCGACAATGATCAGATCAAGTATTGTTGAACTCTGTTTCCTGGTAATTTACATATTACTTTTCAATCGGGAAAGGCAGATCGGGTTTCAGTTTTGGAGGGGATAGGGTTTTGTTGATATGATCCACCAGAAGCAGGGCGTACTTGATGGTCTGCTTCATTCCCTCCAGCTCCCATTCCGGGTTGAACTCATCATTCACCGTGTGATAATCCCCTTTCCAGAATTCAGTGTAGTTCCGTTGTCCTGATGCTTCATCCTCTCCGGCGGAGATCCAGACAGCAGGAATTCCATACCGGGCAAAGGAGAACTGGTCGGAGCGGTAGAAAAGTCCCTGGTTGCTCATGGAAAATGTGGAATATTCCAGGCCGTAGCCAAGAGCCAGTTCTTTGATCATCGATTCAAAATCTGAGAACCTGGCACCAATACCCATGATGCTATTTGCTTTTCCCCAGACCGGTGTGGATTCGAAATTGATGTTGGCAACGATATTGCTTCGGTCGGTGTTTTCCACAAAATACCTGGAGCCCAGCAATCCGGATTCCTCGGCATTGCATGCCAGGATGGTAATGGTGTAATGAAGATCCTCCTGGAACTCTTTGAGGATCTTGGCCACAACCAGCATGGCTCCAACGGCAGTTCCGTTATCGATCGCTCCATTGTAGATATTATCACCTGACTTCTCCGGATTCATTCCCAGGTGATCGATATGGGCGCTCAACACGATCCTCTCTTCTGTTTTGCCCGGAATCTCAGCAACCACATTGCGGTTCATGACATCCCGGATATGGTTCTTTCCTGTGATGTTGAGGGAGAAGCCAAGATCTGCGGGTGTAAAATTCCTGGAATTAGAGGCATCATACAGTGAATCAAGGTCAACACGGGCGGATTCAAAGATCTTTCTGACGGCACTCTCCCGGATCCAGCCCCTGAACTTCAGGTTGTTCTGCAAATTCGATTCGATATACAGTTCTTCCCCTGTCCATGAATTTCTTACCACATTCCAATCATAACCGGCCGACTCGTCCGTATGGATAAGCAGGATCCCGGCGGCACCCCTGCGGGACGCCTCTTCTATATGATAGGTCCACCTCCCGAAATAGGTCAGTGTACTCCCTTCAAAGATCTCCGGGTTAACCATCCCGGGATCGTTGACCCGGGTGATCACGATCTTATCCTGCACATCCACATCCTTATAATCATCCCAATCCCAGAGTTCTGTTGTGATCCCAAAGCCAACAAAGACCGCCTCCCCGGTCAGGTTGACCTCCTCGTCCTCAACAGAAAAGGTACCCACCACCTCCTCCGGGTAATTCAGCGGGATCCCGTTTGCTGAAAAGTCAAATCCGTCGTTTGAGAATCCTTTCATTACAAAGGGCTGGAAATAGGATCCGTCTATTCCCGGATCAAGGTCCATGAACTTGAACAGGCTCTGCATGGAGATCTCGGCAAGGTCTCCTCCCCGCGTTCCCGGAGCCCGTCCTTCATACAGATCGTTTCCTAACAGTTGGGTAATGCTCTCCATCTCTGCCCTGGAAACCTGGTCTGCACGTTGCTCCAGTGTCATGGAGGATGGATTCGAGCATGCACCCACGATCATCCCACAACAAATAATGGCTGCGAAGTTTCTCATTTTTTTACATCTCTGTTTTACTGTTCCTTTCGGTTTGTTTCTTTCTTTTCTCATAGGATCAAACAGTATGATAGCATTTGAATTTTTAATGCATTGAAACGATGCCTGTAATCCATATTGCGATAATAAATATTCCCAGAATGATTTGTGATAACAGAGGTTTTTTTGCCATTACTTTACTGAAATCGAGGTTTGGTCTCCTGATTAACCATAAGCCTGAAATTGCAACAAGCGTTGTTGTTACTGCTGTCATTGTAGCTTTAACAAAAACATAATCATTGAATCTGTCAGCAGTCCAATACTCACTTTTTAGTATATAGGCTTCAAACAGGGCAAAACAAACAAAAGGGATAAGGGCAGAAAGAGCACAGGTCAGTATATAGCCAGAATATTTGAACTTTTCTTTGCTAATGAAAACAGATGCAAAAGATTCGAATCCTACACCCAATAAAAGTACCATAGTTGGCTTACAGAAATAGGGTCCCAGATTTGTGAGTTTGAATAATACCGCAATAATCATAATGAGCAGGGTTGACCAGGCGCGAGGAATATAGTATCTGGCAAGTGCAAAAAGAGATAATGTAATTGTACTCAGAACAACCGATTTGTATTGAATGTCAAAACTGCCAATGACAGTTTCGTTTAAGCCGACAAGAGTCCCAAATAAGATTATACCCCAGACAATTCTTTTCGTTGTTAATTCCATCTTTAATTCTTTTAGTGATAGGTAAATTTATGCAAAAATGGAGACTTGTAATCTAAAAGATAATGTTTAATTGGTTTTTTGACAGTTTCCATCTTGCGCATAACGTTTCAATGTATGGCCAGTCCTGCCATGGCTGGATGCTGTTAGGCGAAGGAGTTAAATCCTTTTCTTTTCAGTTTATTCGCTATAAAATTCTCTTTGTATTACAGGTTGTGAAATTTTACTGCTGGGGCCATCTCCCCTGGCGACGCAGACAGATACTTTTCCTTCCAAGGCCTGAAATATTTCTGACACATCACTATGTGCAAAACCCGGACAAAGGATAATGGAATCAATTTTCTCCTTTTCATAGATACTTTTTGCAACGTTGATTGCTTCATCCTGAGTTTTAACAACAAATGTTAAAAGCCTGTACTTTCCTGTGTCAACAGCAGTGTTATGTTTTTCATAGTCTGCATCCGGTGCATGTGCTAAAAATAATGTCTTGAATGCCATAATTTACCTCCTTTCCAAAAGATTTTGTTGGATTTATTAACAATAAATGTATGACCTAAATGTTATAATTCCAAATCATTGTTTAATGCAATCCCAGTAAAGAGGTCCTTAAGAATTTTGGCAATTGTTTTTCTATCGTTGGGTCTAATATTGTCTGTTTTTATTTTTTGAATTGCCTTATCTTAAGCATTCTCAAGATGTCTTAAATCAAGCAAAGTGGTTGCTCTACATTAAAAACTTTTTGACCTTCCATCATCAAAATTCTCTATTAAAGTTTCAAGCAGTTTGATTCGTTTGATGGTATTATCTCTATTGTTGCTTATTTCGGAATCTTGCAAAACGGTTAGCGTGAAGTGTGTTTTCATTCATTTTAGGCATTATTGGCAGTAGTACATACATTTGTCCTATTGAATTAAAGCTCAATTACATTAAAATACTCAGTATTGAATATTCTAAAATATATCCAACCGGGATAGCATTTATAAGATGGCTGAAATTTCTTTAAGTTTCTATGTTGAGAAGCATGGGCCAGGAAAACAGCTTTCTTTTTTTTTGCATAAGATGAAATATCGATTTGTACATCCGGCAAAGGCATGCCATTACAGTCATATATTTTCTTTCCTTCGGGATAAGGACCGGAACCACCCATAATCTTTTCAGCATGAGAAGGGGGCATAACTCCCTGATAGATTTTTTTCACAGAAAATCCTGATGAATCCTGATATAACCGGCATATCTCCTCAACTACTTTACCAACAAGTACATGTTCCGGATGGCCATATAATCCAATTACATTGTCCAACATAAAGATTACACTTGGATTAGATTTATTTATTGCACCGATTATAAATATTCGCAGGGAGTCAATATTATAATTATCAGCAAACTGATCGTATGGAAATGGCATCCACGGCTTTGTTACCGTATCAAGTCTGTTTCTGAGCTCAAGGTCTATTAGTTCAATATTTTTTAAACCCTGGATTCTGGCAACTTTTTCCATTTCAGTTTTCCTGATGGGATTGTCTTCCGGTCTCCAGTGATATGGATAAAAACACAGAAAACTTATTTCCCAGCCATCTTCAGCAAGTTTTGAAGTAGTCCCGGCAAATACAGTGGCATCATCATCATGTGCAACAATTATTAATGCTGTTTTGTTTTTTTCGGATTCCAGATAGGTATCATCGGGATAATTCTCCTTAGGTGTAAGACTAAGCAAGTAAATTATATTACCTGCCACAAGACAAACTCCAAGGAGTATAATTGCAATTCCTGCTTTTTTTATCTTATTCAATCGACTGATGGGTTAGTTTAAAATTACTGCTAGTTGTAACTGCACAAACAACTACTGCATTTTTATTCTTTCTGAAGCTAAAAGCTCTTCCTTCAGGAGCTGTTAGGTTTTGGGGATTGTCATTGTAGATCAGATATATCTTATCCTGTACATATGCTGTGGCGAAAGAAGAATACATCCCTCTGTCAGATGTTGTCTGTTATTCCTTGGGTAACAGTCTGGCTCATTCAATTATGCCTTTAGGATTAACAATACAAAACCAACCAGAAAAAAAGTAATTGTACTTCACGTATGATTCGAATCAATGGTAACAGGGGCTATTGCCATTCATTCAACTTGAACTGTTCAGGGCGCTCCTTTATTACACGCCTCAGCCATTCTTCAGGATAGCCCACTCCCCTCGCCCTGCCGTTTTCATCTTTCACATAGCCGTCATTATACTTTGTCAGCAGGCTTTCACCCAGTTCTATCCATTTTTTAACGACATATTCCGAGTGAGCATTACAATAATTGGTCAGGTAACGCGTCATCAGGTCAGGATCAGTATTATATAACTCAAGAGCAGCTTTTTCGACCGCTGGCTGAGATGATATGGCAATTCCTTCCAGCTCGCCCTGTACTTTTTGAATATCCTCAATCATATAGGAATACTTCAGGTTTGCATAATTGGCAACAAAATTAAACACCCACCAGGCCGATTCCCATGAAAACTCCTGCAGATCACCTTCCTTGTATACCTCAGGCACATTGTCAACACAGCAGTAGAATGGAACAAAACAGGTGGTATAGGCATCATCGACACCATACCAGTTAATGCCTCCGATTGGATCCGGGAGCCATGAACGCGACTGTGAAACGAAGGAGTAGGCTGTCTGCTGTGTAGCAACAGGTCTTTCCCATACATATGATGTTCCGTCAATTTCCCACCCGAGCGAACGCCAGCGGTATGGACTTCCAAAAGGTCCGGCATCAACACCTTTTGTCATGTCATATTCGGTTCCTTCATAGTGATCGCGAAGCAGTGTAAATAAACCGTCAAGGGAAATTTTTTTATCCGGTTTAATCCAGAGCGGATAAGGTTCAGCGCCTTCCACACCACGATGATAATCAGGGGATAAGTTCAGTGAAGGGGCAGCCCGTCTGAATACACTCCATACACGTGAAGCGCAGGAATGCAGGCTTGAAGGTGTAGGTGGGCAGTAGGCCAGGTTAAAACGAAATGGTTCACCTGAATCAGGATCATAATATCCTTTTTCTATGGCAAATGATTTTACATCCTCAGAATACATGCAATTTTCTTTATCGTCAAAAGGTATTTCTCCTATCCTTGACAAATTAGCATGGCACGAAATGTACCCGTCGGGTATTCTCAGTGCAACCCAGATTGCCCCTTTAACCCCGGGTCCTTTGCCCGACATTTCAACTATCCATGCCTCATCTGGATCAGATATGGAAAACGCCTCCATCGAGCTGTTGTATCCATATTCCTCTACCAGGTCAACAATTACCTTTATTCCTTCCCTGGCTGTTTTTGCCCTCTGAAGCATCAGTTCCATTAACATCCCGTAGTGCATCAGTCCGTCACGATTAACCAGTTCCCTCCTTCCGCTGGTTGTTGTTTCACCTATTGCAACCTGGAATTCATTTACATTTCCAACAACCCTGTAGGTATGAGGAACCTGCTTTATCTTATGAACCTCTCCATTCCTTCTCCTTATTTCAACATAGGAATCATCATCATGGTCCATAGCAGGCATATACTGCATACGGCCAATAAACTCAGCATCACAGGCATATGTAATCATAACCGAACCATCTGCGGAAGCTCCTTTTGAAACAAGCACACTGGTGCAGTTATCATTTCTTTCCTGTGAATAGGAATTCAAAATCAAGAAACACAAGCTGATAATTACTGAAATTTTTTTCATTATACTTTTCCTTTTAAAACAATTTGTATTTGATAGATTTTATTTGTCAGGTTTATGTATCTAAATATAGCTAAAAATTTAAAACCGAGACTTCAGCAATTGATTACAACGGGAGTCTCCCGCAAAGCGGGACAAGTTGTGTAAAAACCCGTTTTTGCAAAATAAATTAAGGATAAAAGCCATTTTATTCGGGTTTAAATGAGTAAACAGCACTTCCTCAGTGCTTTAATGAGTTCTGCCACTCCCAATATTGAGACACACCTGGTCAAGTCACCAAAAATGTGTGATAATTGCATTGCATACTGATAACCCATTTCAAAATCGGAACCTGGTAATACAACAACAGGTTTGACCCACGGAAATATTGGAACACCATCTACAAAATTAATTTCGGGTGTATTAATATTATTGGATGGATCAAAATCAGATGTTTGTTCCGTAGTAATCTGAATTGAACCCTTTGTTATAGCGTGTTTACTCTTTTGTGATGTGATTCTGAATCCAGGTACAAATGCCCTCAAAATTCATTTCCCCTTTGGATATTGGCAAAACAAAGGAATATTTTTCTGAATTAGATGCTATGATATCATGTTGATAATCAATTAGAAGTAATCTCATTAAAACATATCCCAACCTTTTATTGCCATCCAGGAAGGGATGGTTAATGATAACACTTTCGATAATTGCAGCTGCTGTTTCAAAGGGGGTAAAATATAGCTCTTTCTTACCAAAAGTTGCATAAGGCCTTTTCAAAGCGGAATCAAGGCCCCTTATGTCACGGATCCCTCCTGTCCTGCCAAATTTTTCAATAAGGATCTTATGGATTTTCTCAGCTTCGTGGAGAGTAATCATTGAGCAAGTTTTTGAAGAAGATCTTTATCCTCCCGTAGGATTTTCCGGGTCGAAATAATATTCTATTGTAATACCAAAATCATCCATGTTTGTTCTTCCACCCAAGCCAAAAAGAGGCAAAACATTACTATTACTAATTGCCAATTCAATTGCTATACTATCTAAAGGTACTAATGATTGCACACGTGGTATTATATCACGTATTCCTTTTATTATCTTAATTGAAAGAGAATCGGTTAAATTAATATTTGCATCTAAAACTAATTTGCATCCTTGTTCAAGTTCGATAATATTAAGTTGTATAGTGTCTTCATTGTTATACTGAGAAAAAGCAACATTATTAAAACAAGCTACCGTTATGATTATCAATATAATCTGTGTTAAAACGCGTGTTTTATTTATCATTGTGTGTTTTAGTTTTTTTGTTTTCAATTTATAATGCTATAATACTTTCAACACGATAAACAAGTGTACCGCTAACGATTGGATAATGGCAATGCCATTATTTTTATAAATATCTGCTTACACTGTTTGTTTACCTAAATAAAATTAGATCAATCAAATAACAAATCCAAAGGATTCTTGAGATTTTGCAGGTGTACAGAAGACACGTGGGTGTAAATTTCTGTGGTTTTTGACGGACTATGCCCCAGTAGAACTTGGATATACCGCAAATCTGTTCCCGCTTCAAATAAATGTGTAGCATAACTATGACGTAAAGTGTGAAGAGTAACATTCTTTTTATGAACTTCCAGTTGTCTAACTGTCTTTTCGATTGCTTCTTTGCTGTCCATGATCTTATTTTTTTTGAACAAGTTACAACACGAAAAACCAATTAGTCGGTGATTAAACGTTTGTAGTCGTTTATATACTTTTGTAAACGGATATTTGGAAAAGATGTGTACCTTTGTATAGAAGAACCAACCCATGTACCGGACCGATATCTATATCAAGAAGTACAAGAAGTTTCATGCACGCCGCCTCTTCGAGTGCTGGATCTTTTATTGAATCCTTCTGCCGTCCCTGAACGGAGACGGACTTCACTCTTTTTTAAACCTGTTTTCCCGTTTTTTAATCCCCTTTTATTCATGAAAGGACTGATTTACGACATCAAAAAATTTGCTGTTCACGACGGACCCGGGATCCGGCAAACCATCTTTTTCAAGGGTTGCCCCCTGAACTGCTGGTGGTGCCATAACCCGGAAAGCAGGCTCTGCTCACAGGAAATAATCACCGAAAAGAAACCGCTCGATGGTATGGTGTTTATCGATGAAAAAACGGTTGGGCAGTGGGTAACCCCGGAAGAAGTGATGCATGAAATTGAAAAGGAGATCGTGTTTTTCGACGAATCGGGGGGAGGAGTAACATTCTCCGGAGGTGAACCCTTACAACAGTTCGATTTTCTCATGGCTCTCCTGAAAGCATGCCGGGAGAAAGATATCCATACCACACTCGATACAACCGGCTACTGCAACGAGGAAACATTTAAAACACTGGTGGGGGAGGTGGACCTGTTTCTGTATGACCTGAAACTGATGGACGATAACCTGCATAAAAAATATACAGGCGTATCAAACCGGATTATCCTGAATAACCTGAAATTTCTTTCCGGTGAAGGAGCGGAGGTGATCATCCGGTTCCCCGTTGTACCCGATATTACATACACCAGGGAGAATATCGATGCACTGAAAAACTATATCAATACATTGAAACCCGGTATACATGAGATCCATCTTTT
>Ga0315537_1000986_pt1 | contig 22755 bp, 24 predicted proteins | sample SalMarSW160270MG_FD_203091 | JGI IMG/M metagenome (GOLD analysis project Ga0315537, IMG submission 203091) | Salt marsh sediment microbial communities from the Plum Island Ecosystem LTER, Massachusetts, United States - Salt Marsh Sediment SW1602-70 ...
TTCAGGAAGAGTTATTAAAACCGCTTGGAATTACACAAAAGCAGCTTTCGGATCACCTAGGGTGTGATGTAAAAGTGATTAATCGAATCGTAAATGGCAGGACTTCTATCACCGCTGAGATGGCGGTAAAGCTTGCTTCTGCATTTAATACAACACCGGAGTTTTGGTTGAATGCCCAGCAAGCGTTAGATATTTATAAGGCGTATGAGAAGGTTAAAAATATCCCAGATCCGATTGTGAAAGCAAGTTAGAAGTGTGATTTTCGCAACGCCAAGCACCTTTAGCGGCATAGGGACGCCAGAACGCCTCAAATAGAATACTAGTTACCTGGCCATCTATTATGTTCTGGAGTCACAATGCTGAAAGGAAAATTTCATGCAATCCTTCGAGTATAGTGCGATACTAGGTTGGTCGATCTCACGGTATGATACGTTTACTGCATGCAGGCGCCAGTATTACTACCAATACTACTACAAATGGGACAATGAGTACCCACAAGCTCTGATTGCCCGGCTTCGGTTGATGGTATCGGTGCCGTTGCAAATTGGCATACTCACCCACACTTGTATCTCAACGATACTAAAGCGCCTGTTGAAAGAGCCTGACCAGCCTATCGATACTCAGCGCCTTGCTGGCTATGTCCGGAGAAAGGTTGCTGAACAACACCGGAGAGCTGACTACGAAGAGATATACTACGGTCGCGAAACCCGAATAGACACAGAAGGTATGACCGGTACGGTTCTCACAGCGGTCACGAATCTGATCGAAAGCGACCGGTTCAAGTGGCTTGCTCAGCAAGCCTCAGCTGCAACTGAGCCTTGTATCATCGAGCCGGAGGGCTTCGGGGAGACCCGGGTGGAAGGACTTAAGGCCTACTGCAAAGTTGACTTTCTGATCCCTACACAAGGTCACCTGCACATCCTTGACTGGAAGACCGGCAAAGAGCGCGAGGACAAGCATAATATCCAGATGTGAGGGTACGCTGCATGGGCCTCTTACCACTATGATACCCAACTTGACGCAATCACTCCCACAGTCGCATACTTGCTCCCCGACTACCATGAGACAACTATGGAACTCAACGAGTACGATATGCAAGACTTCGCAACTCTGGTGCGAGAGCAAACTCAAGAGATGTATACGTTATGCTCAGATGTGGATGAGAATGTACCGCTACCTAAGGATAGATTCCCACAAACCCAAGTAGAACCATTATGTGAATACTGCAACTTTAGAGAGTTGTGCGGACGCACATAGATTGGGGGCACTAACGCACACTCGACTCAAACCGACTTCCCGAATTTAAGTTGATCTTTAATATCTGAAAACTGTACTCTCTTTGCTATCAATACAACCGGCATCGGCTTTAAGTACGCCGGGCCCTCGGCAATATAAGAAAAATTTCAGAGTGCTCATAATTCCATTGTGATTGCTTCACAGTACTCCCACCTTCCGTCATCCCTGCCGGAAGGTGGGCTCAAGGCCGTGGCCACGGATGGCCACGGCCATAAGACGCGCCTCTTCCTTGCTTCACTATTGAGGCTTTTCTCCTATTCTAAAAAATACTTTTGCCCCAATATAAAACAAATCCGGCACTTCTTCGTTTTGTATATAAGGCAAATGATTTTTGGAGGACTCCTTGCCCGTCTATAAACCGAAGGAAAAGAATGTCATTCGGGAGATACTGCAGGATCATTTCAAATCCTTTGAAGAAAACTATGACGCCCAGTACTCGGAGAAATACGGTAAATACAGAATCATCCATATCAAGGAAACAGTCGAGCGCTTTATAGAATGCGGAGATTATCCAAAAAGTATTGCCCGAATTAAGTGTACCAATCCTCGCTGTGGCTATGAATTTTTTCGCCCTTTGCCGCTTACGGCCTGGAAGACATCCCGCCTTCGGCTGTTTCAAGAAGTGCATAGTGAAAATCGATTTCACCACTTTTTCCATGCTTTAAAGTTCCTATCTTTTTATCCTTTTCAATAATAGCATCGGTGGGACATACTATTTTACAATCACCGCATACATGGCAGAGGTCATTAAAAAATAAAACTTTTTCCTTTAAAAATGCGATAGCGTTATAGGTACATACCTCTGCACACTTCCTGTACCTGATACATTTATTTTCATCGACTCCTACAGGCGATGATAGCAACACACATCTTCTTCATCATATATGTCCGGTTTTAAAAAAAGATGGCCGTTTGGCTCTTCAACATCGCAGTCAAGGTATCTTATCTTATTACCAGACACTTCATTGTTACTATTGTTACTTAGGAAAGGGTCCGATAGAACAGCTGCTACATTGCTTGCAATAAAAGTTTTTCCTGTGCCGCCTTTACCGCTTGATATTGCTATTGTCAATTCCATTTCACTATCCTTATTGAGAAACAATATATCTATGTTTTTTTGAAACATTAGGCAAGGCATTTGATTAATAAGTTAATTTTATAATATTGTACTTTTTTATAGATCTAAAATATTTATAACTCATTGGTTGTATACTCAATTCTCATCCTCGCATCATTTGGATTTTACCGCTGGGGCATTCAAGCGTACTGGAAGGCGTACCATGCTGATGATGCACTTTCATACCGCATGAAAGAAAGACACAAAATTCAGCTGCCTCTAAACCATGACGATTTTCTCACATTTTCCCTCCTCTAATTTAGTCTATGACTTTTTTAGTTCTATAGCATTAGCCCCATTGGATTTGTTCAATCTTTTTTTGAAATTTTATAACATTTTTATTAAAAAAAAATTGACAATGATTATCATTATCAATATAATATAACAAATATAGATAATGTAAATATTTCTTTATGAAATTTTATGATTATTAAAACTACAAACAGAAAAAAATACTTAATTGTGTTTTGGTAAATATTTGAAGAATACAGATTTTAATAGTATAGAAGGAGGTGTTATTATGCCTAGAGGAGATGGAACCGGTCCTGCAGGAATGGGACCGATGACAGGAAGAGCAGCCGGATACTGCGCCGGCTATCCTGTCCCGGGTTACATGAACCCAGTCCCGGCATACGGCTTCGGCCGTGGTGGGGGGCGTGGGTTTAGACGCGGTCTCGGTCTCGGCTTTCGGGGCGGCTATTGGGGAGTACCTTACGGCGCAGCGGCTTACGGTTATGGCGCCCCATATCAAGTACCGCCTGTCTATTATACAGCGCCCTATGGCGCAAGCCTAAGTCCCGAGCAGGAAATGGATGCACTGAAGGGACAGGCCGAATACTTCGAAGATGCTCTTGACGGGATCAAGAAGAGAATCCAGGAACTCGAAGCCGAAAAAGAGCAGAAATAGTACGACTGAATGGACGGGAAGAGCTGATGTTTCTTTCCTTCCTCGTTTCAACACGGCATTTCGTACGACACTTTTTTCCCGTTCACTTGTCCTTGGAAATGACCTTGTTGATCCATGATTCGAATCATGCATTTGCTTGAATAAACAATACATACTCAGGCGATGAAACAACAATTACAGGATATCAATTAGAGGATCGCACAGATCGAAAGTGATTCTGTATCTTGTCATCTGATAGCGGTTGTGAATACCGAGAAATGTACTGCTTGCGGTCGCTGTGAAGGGGTCTGTCCTGCAGCAGCAATAAAAATTCATGATGTGGCCACCATCGATAGAGCCAAATGTACAGGCTGTGGTCTATGTGTTGCTGAATGTCCGCAGGAAGCAGTCACTTTGGGAAAGGCATAAGAACATCAGCGGAAGGAGAGGAGATATGGAAAATTTAGTCATAGCCGGTTCAGGTCCGGCCGGATTGACAGCCGCTATCTACTCCGCACGCGCTGATCTGTCTCCGCTGGTATTCGAGGGGCCGGGACCCGGAGGACAGCTTACGGTTTCGCATGAAGTGGGGAACTATCCGGGGCTGGAGCAGCCTCTCTCTGGAATGGAATTGATGAGCAGGTTCCGCAAACAGGCGGAGGGTTTCGGGACGCGTTTTGAATCGGCAGCCGTCGAAAGGGTTGCCAATGACGACAATATTTTAAAGCTACAGGCTGGAGATAAAATTGTCGAGACCAGGGCCCTGATAATTGCTACGGGAGCTCAAGCACGGCGATTACCGATACCGTCGGAGAAAAAGTTTTACGGTAGGGGGATTTCTGGATGTGCTACGTGCGACGGTTTTTTCTATAGGGACAAAAAAGTAATTGTGGTAGGGGGAGGAAACGTGGCCATGCAGGATGCGGTATTTCTTACGAGGTTCGCCTCAAAGGTGACTGTTGTACATAGACGCGAGTATCTGCGGGCCGACCCTATCGAGGTGCAGATAGCGAAAAATAACGCCAAGATCGAATGGATGATACCTTACATCGTGGAGGAGATACTGGGCAACGACCTTGTGACAGGAGCAAGACTGAAGAACACCGAGTCTGGTGAGACGGTACAGCTGGAATGTGAAGGGATCTTCGCCGCCATAGGTCACGAGCCGAAGACAGAAGTATTCAAGAACGTGGTCGAAACCGATGAGAAGGGCTTTATTGTAGTTCAACCCGGGAGTACCAAGACATCGACGGATGGAGTTTTTGCCTGTGGGGACGTTTGTGACCACGAGTACAAACAAGCGGTTGTGGCCGCGGGACAAGGGTGTATGGCTGCAATGGAGGCCGAACGTTATCTGGGTATTAGAGAGTAGATCAGCCAGTATGAATAATCAATATAGCATGCGGATCGATTATGCCGGCAAAAATCGAAGCTGGTAACCACCCATAAAGGAGGCGGTATGAGCAATGTTGTGGAAATCACTGACCAAAACTTTGAGGAAGAAGTTCTGAAATCAGATCTACCCACTGAGGTCGATTTTTGGGCACCCTGGTGCGGACCATGCATGGCGGTATCCCCCATATATGACAAGCTTGCAGAGGAATATGATAATTTCAAATTCTGCAAGATCAACGTAGATGAGAACCCCGAAACGGCAACAAAATACCAGGTCATGAGTATACCTATGCAGATGTTCTTCTCAGATGGAGATAAGGTTGACGAACTGCTCGGAGCAGTTCCTGAACAGATAATCAGGTCAAAAGTCGGGGAGGTTATCCAGAAGTTTCCGACAGACGAGAGAGGAAGACTCAAGGTTATCCTGTCTTCCTGGATTGAGCACAACAAACAGGATAGCGAGAAGTTCAAGAAATGGTTACAGAAAGCTCAGGAGCTAAAAAATTATGCGGTTTACAGCAGCCTGTTAAAGGCAACAGGCGAAATGGAAAAGGCAAATGAAAGCCTATCACAATTATTGCGAGAGCTATGAAAGATTTCTACTCAACTATAAAAGGATAAAACGGAAATCACGGAGTCATCGACGGCTCGCAAAACGAATAACATTAAATGGATAAGTATGCTGTAGTGGATAGTGAGCGGTGCAAGCCCAAGATATGCGGCTCTTGTACGGCCGCGGAAGCATGCCCTCACAATATAATGGAACAAGAAGCCCCGGGTGAAGTGCCTCTGCTCTGGTCAACCGCGGCATGTGTGGGATGCGGTCGCTGTAACCAAGCATGTCCATTTCATGCAGTATACATACAGCATGGCTCTGCAACTTTGGTGTAAAACGACAGGTGATATGCTGAACATCGTATTTTACCTGAGGAATAATGAATGAGACTCTCCACCAGGGAATTGAAGTGCAAAAGCAGCGTGACGTGGAGGTATAATAATGGGCGCGTACAGAATCAGTAATTACGTGCGCGTATAAGAGGAATAGAGATGTCTGTCTATTTAAAGTTTAAGCAGATTGGGGTGAATCGAACACCGTATATTGACAACGCGCCTTATCAGCCGGTGGATGAGGATGTAGGCGAGTTTCGTATCGTGGTAGACGAAAAATATGTCGATGGCCTTGTTGATCTTAAAAGCTTCAGGTATATCTATGTTATATATTAGCTGATCACAATTTATCATGTCGCCATTTTTTGTGTCCTAAAGGATGATATTCCAAAACTACACAGCTCACTTTTTTAATATGTGCATTGAGGTACTTTTAAGTATATTAGATTGAAGATTGATTGCACAATACTCCTTAGATAAAATACTCTGGAGGCCTTGAAATGAGATATAGAGTAATAATAGAGCAAGATGAAGATGGCGTATTTGTAGCTGAGTGCCCTTCATTACCTGGGTGTATATCACAGGGAAAAACGAGGGAAGAGGCAATAAAGAATATTGAAGATGCGATAAAGGGATATATAGAAAGTTTAAAAGCTCATGATGAACCAATTCCCCCCTCAATAACTGAAGAGGTTGTAGAGGTAGTAGTTTGAGTAAGCTACCCGTTTTATCTGGAAAAGAATTATGTAAGATCCTTAAAAAGATTGGATATAAAATAGACCATCAAACAGGTAGTCATATTATTTTACGGAATATAAACCCTCCATATAGAAGGCTTACAGTACCAAATCACAAAGAGATTGCCAAAGGAACTCTGAGAAAGATCATAAGAGAAAGTGGTTTGAGTGTCGAGATATTTAGCGAATTAATAAATTAGTATCTATCCTAATATAGTCGTCAGTTTCCTGCTATTCTCTGTAAAAGGATAAAACAAAAAACTGAGAATGAACAGAGTTTACTGTATTGAACGGAAGATGTTGCACTATTATTTCATAAAATTATCGTGTCCTATGCAGTGTTAAAAACTTCTCCAACAAATCAGGTACTGTTCCAATTAATTAGAATTGTCTTGAAAAGTAATTCCTTTAATAAGTTGGGTAGTTCTAAAAGTCCTGTAGGTCTCAGTTCAGTTAGTATTCCATTCCTTGGTTGTATAGTTCGAGTGCGTTTCACTCTGCTCGATGCGACCAGCTTCGAAATTACTACTATACAAACAGGATAGAAATCCCGAGTTTTCTTGCGACTTAATTTTAGGTTCTTCTCCGATTTAGTTGCTACGTAAAGGCATCTTTGATAATGCAAAAAAGAGATTTATTAGTTCCAGTATTCGATGGAAAGTATACCGCCGGAAAAGGGATGCAGAAACTCCATTACTATTAATATAACTATTCTAAATCAGACTACTTCAAATTTTGTTTGCGAAAAATCAATTTTCTTTCCTCTCCGTAGTCCTTTATCAAAAACAGGGTGGTATTTTGGGATCAAATAAAATTCGATAGGAGTTCGTTCAGAGACAACCGAGGGGGGAAGAGGCAAACAGTGCGCTAACAAGCCCTTTTTGATTAACACCACAGATGTCAATTTTGCGCTCCTTTCAGAGGGTGAGGTACGCCCATCCTTATTTTCAAACATACCCTGCAAACTTCACATTTTCTTCATTCTTAACAGAATGTCCTGTTCCGGGTAGCATGTTTATGAGAAGGATGGTATTTTTCTTCGGCAAAAGCCATTTGTGAATATTACATTGGCAAATCGGGAGTTTTTTGCGTCTATTTTTGAGTATTGTGGAGAATCTCGAATTATAAAAACTCCTATCAGTCGACTGCTTACAATATTCAGTCTATAAAGAAAAAGCACCTTTACTTTTTATGTCCATGTTTTCCACATTGATTTCAAAGTTTCTTGAACGTCTTTTTTTTCGAAAAGTATATCATGAAGCCCATTTAGAAATGGAACATCCTTTGTCCTCTCAATTGCTCCACTTTTTTCAAGTTTAGAAACTAGTTTCATCCCCTCAAAACATGTGTCAGATCCTTCAACAGTAGCATTTTGCATTTTTTGTCTAGCAGATTCAACATCACCATACTTACCAATTAATTTCCCAAAAGTAACGTTTCTACCACTCAGCATGGTTAAATAGAGGTCCCCAATACCTGCCAGCCCGAAAACAGTTTCCTCTTTACCACCACAAACATTTGTCAATTTTCTTAATTCTTGTATGACACCACTCATTACCGCCGCACTAGTGCTATATATACCTGGCAGATACCCTTCATATAGTCCAATGACAATTGAATAGCTATTCTTTAATGCTGAACATATCTCAACACCTATAATGTCATCGGTAACTTCACAAATGAAATTGTTTGATTTAAACAAATAGCAACATTTTCTTGCAATATCTAAGTCTCGACATGCAAATATACCATGAGCATATGATTTATCTGCTAGTACATTGGCCTTGATAGGTCCCCCTATTTTTACATATGCAATTTTATCCCTGATAGTTACAGGAATATATTCCTTGATTAAATCGAGTAACGTAAAATTATTGTTCACATGTAATCCTTTGACCACACTTAAAACAATCTCTTTTCCGGTTAGATAAGGTGCCGCCATCTTTGATACTGGGATTATTCCCTTTGAACTGACTGCAAATAGAATGAATTGACTTTCATTTATTGCTTTCTCCAACTCGTTTTCATAAAAAATATCTAAATTCGAGGGAATGTTTACATCGAGAATGCTACATCTTCGTTCATTTATCATCTCATTGATATTGTTTTCGTCATATTTTGTACCCCATAGTCTAATTGGCTCGCCGCTTTTTCCTAAATGCACAGCAAAAGCAGTTCCAATTGCACCTGCGCCTAGAATTGTAATCATAAACTTTCACAACCCTGACAAGTCTAAAATGAAAATTGTTATAAATTGCAATTCACTTTATTGAATTGTGTATCCACCATCGATGACGAGGTTTGCACCTGTAATCATATTGGACGCGTCACTTGCGAGAAATAGTATAGCGGCTGCTATCTCCTCGGGATAACCGAAACGCCCGAGCGGTATCTGCTTCTTCAATACATCACCCTCTTTACCGCCCCAAACTTGCTTTGTCATTTCTGTAAGAAATGCAGTTGGCGAGATGGCATTCACATTGATGTTGTATTTTCCCCACTCCAGCGCTAAAACCTTTGTCATCTCGATGATGGCAGCTTTACTCACACAATATGCCACATGTCGATCCAAAGCAATTATCCCCCCCTGAGAGGCTACACTGATTATCTTTCCATTTTTCCTCTTGATCATATCCTTACCTACTAGTTGGGATATGAAAAAAGTAGCATTTAGATTAACCGCCATGGTTTTATCCCAGTACTCCTCAGAAAGGTCTTCCGCCCTATCCAGAAGAGCAATTCCAGCATTGTTAACGAGAATATCGATCCTTCCAAACTCCTTCAAACCCAGCTCAACGGCTTTCCTTATATCATTTCTGTTCGTGAGATCAACAGCTACCGGGAAACCTTTTCTACCACAGGATGATAGTGAATCTACAACTTTTCTCATCTTCTCTTCCTGCATATCAACTAGTATTACGTCAGCTCCTTTTTTTGCAAAAAGTGTCGTCACTGTCTCACCTAAACCTTGTGCCGCTCCAGTTACTAGAGCGACTCTGTCATGAAGATTAAAATCGATATCAAAAATACTGAAATCCATCTTTTATCTCCTTTTATCTATAATGAATTTTTTCATTAAAATCATGCACAGTCAGTAGGGTATCTTCCAAACTCATAAGCTTCGTCAAACATTGCCACAATATTTTCCGGTGGTACATCATTTTGTATATTGTGACAGCTGCCGAAAAGATATCCACCACCTTGACCAAGGGCACATATCATTTTTCTTGTTTCTTTTCGTACATCTTCAACGGATCCTAGAGGAAGGACTCTTTGACCATCAACGCCACCCCAAAACGACATTCGATTACCGTAATAATTTTTGATCTTAATAGGATCCATATGAGCTGCAGTTATTTGAATAGGATTTATTATATCGATACCCATATCAAGAAGGTCTTTTCTGAATTCCCAGAATGTGCCACATGTATGAAAGGCCACTTTTGCCTTAGTCAACTGTTTTATTGATTTGACAATCCTCGCTTCACGCGGTTTTACCACGTCTCGCCACATTTGCGGGTTGATAAGCGGCCCTCTTTGATCACCCAAGTCACTGTAATACATGATAACCGATAAATACTTACCTATTTCTTTTAAAAGCTTTTCATTCATCTTCATCATTATTTCAGTTAATTTTTCTTGTAATGCTTCAAAAAATGGCTGATTCTGAATCGTGTCAATGAAGAGATTTTCACTACCCCGCAAATAGGTACTAAATTCGAACGGACCCGGCACCACCGTAAAAACTGCGTAACCTTTATCGTAAAAGGACTTTGCCGTCTCAAGCAAGCCGTCTGTCCTTCCATCTGCAAATGGATCAGGCCACGGATAATCATCGAGTGATTCGATCGTTGCCTCTTTAAGAGGGTTTTCTATCATGTCATAATAATAACTCGAGTCCGGTTTTCTCCATCGAACACCCCATTCATCGACAAAAGAATTATCATCTCTCCACTGAGGATCGTAATCCTTTGCATCTTTCAAGTACACAAATCGTGTATCAATATGAAGTCTGTCGAGAATAGATTCGTCCCATTCGACTGTACCGGTAACGAGATTAATAAATTTCCTCTCCGATTCCACACCAAACATCTTTTTCAAATTTTCATATGCGAGATAGCATATGCTCGCCACCCGTCCTCCCCCAACAATCGGGACACGGTCGGGCTCTTTGTGATTTAATGTTATCTCTACCCTATCTCTTGAAGTCATATATTGTTTTCCATGACTTTAATAAACCTTTTCTATTAAAGAAAATAAAGAAAAAGATCTAAAATCTTATTGACATAATTCTTTTAGTCTTTCATATATTCAAATTACCAGATCTATGTAATATCAAAATAAGTTTTGTGGCATTTAACAAATCCTAAAAGGTTTGTAATAGGCCCTTCTCTGTTATATGATAAATACAATCATGATTCTTCTCATCAAATAAATGCAGGTTTGAACTAGAAATTTCTAACCATATCTTCTGTCCAATCTGACCAGAGAAGTCCGCATCAGCGATAACTTTAATAATGTCTTTCCCAAGTTTTACATCCACAATGGTTTCATTTCCCAATGGTTCTGTTACATAGATCTTTGACTCAATTACTGTGTCAGAATTCTTTTCCATGTGGATCTTGATGTCTTCCGGTCTTATACCTAGAATTACACTTCCTGTTAACATTTTTGCCTTCATTTCATTTATAAAATCCTTCTTACTGCTCATTAATGCGAAAGCCTCATGTATAAATATCACCTTATTAGATTCTCCAGTAAAATTGCACTTGAGAAAGTTCATTGGCGGACTTCCAAGGATTGTGCCAACGAAGATGTTATTTGGTTTCAGGTAAATTTCCTCAGGTTTTCCTACCTGCTGCAAAGCACCTTCATTAAGGACTGCGATACGATCTCCCATTGACAATGCTTCCACTTGATCGTGAGTAACATAAATAAATGTTTCCTTGAGATTTTCCTGTAATTGTTTTAAGCTCACCCTCATTTCTAATCTCAGTAGTGCATCTAAATTTGAAAGAGGCTCATCCATGAGATAAGCCTTTGGCTGCCTTATAATTGCTCTTCCTATTGCAACACGCTGTCGCTCCCCCCCCGAGAGTTGGGAGGGAAGTTTTTCTAGAAGCCAGGCGATTTTTAACTGTTTCGAAACATCAACGACTTTCTTATTGATTTCCTCTTCTCTGAGATCAAGTTTTCTTAACGGGAATGCAATATTATCGAAAACCGATTTATCTGGATACAATGCAAGATTCTGAAAAATCATTGCAATATCACGCTGGCTGGGATGGAGGTCGTTGACAACTTCGTCCCCAATAGCTATTTCACCATTATCGGGTGTATCGAGGCCTACAATTAACCGGAGAAGTGTTGTTTTACCAGCACCAGGTGGGCCAAGTACACAGAAAAATTCGCCATCCTTGATTTCCAGACTTAAATTATTTATAGCGGTTGTTTGATTGAATGACTTTGTTACATTTTTCAACTTAATTGAGGCCATAGTCCCTCCATATTGTATTCAATCATTCATAGGGTAAATCTTTTTACAAGATTAGTGGTTTCTTTATTAAATATGTAAAGATGGTTTTCAGTGAATTCTAAGTATTTTAGGTCACCAACTCTTGGTTTATAACCCTTTTCCATCGAGGATTTGATGATGATGTTGGGCTCTGCATCGGGGTGAAGATATACAATCACTTTGGAACCGAGAGGTTCATAACTTATAACCTTTGCATTCAAACCTTCTCCCATGTCCGTTTTAGTATCTTTCAATTTCAGATGCTCAGGGCGTATCCCTAGCATTATTTTTTCATGCGTAAGTTCACTTTCTAGTGCAGCTTTATTTTTCCGAGAGAGTATAAACCTTCCTTTATTGAAACCCTTTAAACGGAATTCTCCATTTCTATAATAACCATCAAAAAAGTTGATGGTTGGGCTTCCAAGAAAATTGGCAACAAAAAGATTTTTAGGAAAATTGTATACATTGTGAGGGGTATCGTACTGCTGCAAAACAGCATAGTTCATCACAGCGATTCTATTTGCCAAACTCATCGCTTCGACTTGATCATGGGTTACATAGACCGTTGTTTGACCTAATTCTTGTTGAATCCTCTTGAGCTCAGCCCTCATTATACTGCGTAGTGCCGCATCGAGATTGGACAGTGGTTCATCCAGCAAGAAAATACGCGGTTGCGTGATCATACTTCTGGCCAAAGCGACTTTCTGCATATCGTTTATCGATAATTTTGAAGCTTTCATGCTTAACAGGTGTTTTATCTGCAGTAATTTCGTAACTTCTCTCACATGCCTATCTATATCTGCACGATCGATTTTCTGTACCTCAAGACCAAATGATATATTCTCATAAACAGTCATATGAGTAAATACTGCGTAATTCTGGAACATGAACCCCACACCTCTTTTTCCTGGTGGGACATCATTTACTTCAATTCCATCAAAATAGATTTTACCGGAGTCTGGCTGAAGAAGACCAGATATCATGTTCATTATAGTTGTTTTTCCACATCCAGAAGGACCGAGGAGTGCAATAAACTCCTTATCCTTTATCTCAAGGCTCAGGCTGTCTACCGCCGTTTGTTTTCCAAACCTTTTCACCAAGTTTTCCAAACGGATATGTGCCATTTAAACATCTCCATTATTTTTTTATTGCACCAAAAGTAAGGCCTCGAACAAGATACTTTTGGATTAATATCCCAAAAACGACTGGTGGAATCAACGCTATAAGTGCTAGGGCCGCTTTAGGGCCATAGAGCTGCCCAACGAGTGCTGTTTGGAGTTTGTTAATATGTACAGGAATTGTAGCCCAATCTTTGTCAGTAATAATATAGGCAATCAAGAAATCACTCCAGTTGAGGATAAAAACGAAGAGCGCAGTACTTGCAATGCCACCTTTAGCAAGGGGAAGAACAACCTTTTTAAAAGCTTCGAAATCAGTGTACCCATCAACAACGGCAGCCTCACTGAGCTCCCGGGGTATATCATCATAAAAGGTTTTCATGAGCCACGTTGAGAAGGGGAGTGTGACAGTAGCATATATGATAACCATACCATACCACGTATCTATCATTCGGAGGAATGCCCACATGATCATGATAGGAATAATTACTGCGATAGGAGGAAACATTCTGAGCTGAAGAAGAAAGAAGGGGAGCTGACCACCTTTTTTATAGCGTGAGACTCCATATGCAGCTAAAACACCCACAACCATGGCAATGATCGTGGCGACGACTACAATGACAAAGCTGTGTATGAGAGGCGGCAACGCTGACTCCGGAATAGGCGAGAAAAATGCCCCAGTTGTAGATGGAAATACATCCTTAAAATTTTTAAGGGTTAAGTGATTTGGGGCCCAGAATATTTTTCCAGTTGCTGAAGTCCACTCAGCAAATGGTTTGAATGCCATAGTGATTGTCCAGTAGACTGGAAAAAATGATATGAGCGCTAGTATAACGATAAGCGCGTATTTTAATATTCGAACGTACAGTTTTTGTACCATGCTTCCCTCCAGGTAAAAAACATTGCAGGATACTATGCTGCCTTTTCTTCCTCTCTACGTATGGGCCGCAAAGCATAGATAGATATTATAATGACAAGTATAAGGACAATTAAACCACACGCTGTGACCCACGACCAGTTCAGGTATTTGAATCCTTGCCTGTACATGTATACGGATATAGTTTCCGTTGATGTACCAGGCCCCCCTGAAGTCATAAGCCAAACAACATCAAATATCTTTACTGCTTCCAATCCTCTAATAATAAGGGCAATAATCATAACAGGTTTCATTAAAGGAAATATTATCCTTTTGAAACGCTGATATCGTGATGCTCCCAAAACAATAGCTGCATTGATTTGATCTTGTGGTAGTGCCATGAGACCCGACAGCAATATGAGAAACATAAGGGGTGTCCATTCCCAAATATCTGCAACCATAATAGAGATAAGTGCAGAAAACTTTCCTTGAAGCCAAGCAATGTTCACATTTCTAAATAATACCCCAGAAAGTAAAGCATTAATTGGACCACTGCTTTGGAAGAGCATATAAAAGATAAAACCAACAACTGCTGGTACTATCATCATGGGCGTCAATAAAATCGAATGGTAAATCTTTTTTCCAGGAAAGTTATCAAGGAAAAGAAAGGCAAGGCCAAGTCCGACAAAAAATTCAATTGGCACTACCACTCCAACAATAATCAAGGTTCTCAACAGTGATTTAAGAAAATCAACGTCTCTGATGATATTCCAGTAGTTCGTCAGCCCTCCCCAAAACTTATATGCTGAATACCATTTTACACCCCCACCTGTCATGGGTGCCCAGGTTGTGAGGCTTAGATATATTGAAGAAATCAAAGGGAATACTACAATAAAAAAGAGCATAAAATGAGCCGGTAACACAAGAAATAATGCAAATCTTTCAGTATGCCGAACAGTAGTTTTTTTCATATTTGCACTTTTCCCCGTTGCAAGTTTTTTTCGTTTTTGTATACTGGTATCAATTTTTTCCATATTACTCTACTCTCTATTCCAAATGATAAAACATTGGTGTGTATTTGTACTTTTTTACTCTTTTTGCATAAACTTGGAAAATTAATTACGAGGAGTGCCCCGTTTTGCACTAAGGCACTCCCACGTTTTTTAACATTTAGATTGTGGGCTTATCAATAACAGTAGGCCACGACTCCATTGAAGCCTTCACTGCTTGTATATGTTTCTCTCGCCCAATCTTCTTAATTATTTTGTTCCACTCTGCGGTCGCATCCTTCATGGCCTGCTCAGCTGTTTTTCTTCCCGTACCCGCTTCCTGAAGCGCAATGTCCAGAGCATTCTGAAATTCAATAACTCCAGGAATCGTTATAGGCGGCGTGCAATGGAGCATGCTGGTGTACTCAGTTTTCATATTATATGGATGGTATTTTTCCACCAAGAGTGGATCCTCAAGATGGGTAATTCTGCAGGGATCGTAATATCCAGCTGGGTTAGCGGTAAGCCAGCTGGAAATCAATCCATCGGAAGCCCATTGCATTACGAGATATGCTGCCTCGGCATATTTAGAATCTGAAGCGATTTGATGTCCAACATCCGGGTACCAGTCCGTCCTTCTGACCAATTTCCCATTAATAATTCTTCCAGGCGCAAGTGCTGACATAACTTTCCCATGGATTGGTTTACTGTCCGGATTATCTACATTGTCCAAGAATTTCGACAGGTTTGCAACCGCAACAGTTGTTGCAGCTCCCCCTGCTCCAAAGTTAGAATACTGCTCCGGCCATCCCCAGGAAAGTCCATCCTTGCTGTGATGTTTTAGGCTATTTACATGTTCTTTTGTTGCCTGGATCCCAGCTTCTGAGTATATAAGCGGTTCACCTGTATCTGGATCCCAGTAGTACTGATTAGGTATGGCAAATGATGTAAAACGAGGGTACCAGTTGAGGTGTCCCCAGTACCTGTTCATTAAACCAGTGTATCCTAAAAGATTTTGAGCAGGTCGTGTAAAAAATTCTCCTATTTGATCCCATTGCTCCCATGTTTCAGCTGGATGAAGATCCCACCCATACCTCGCCTTGAACTTCCGCTGTTCCTCAGGATCTTCCATTAGATCCTTTCGATAGTAATAAAGCTCAGTATCTCCATCCATGACCACATTGTAAACGCTTCCGTATACCTTGGAAGTACTAGCGAGAGTTACCTCCCCGCCAACAAGGCCTAACTTGGGGTCGACCCAATCGGGTTTATATTTATCCATAAACTCATCTAAATTCTGTAATGCTCCAGATGCTGCAATATCTGCAAGTTCATTTGACCAGGAAGTGTAGATGTCATACTTCCTAGATCCCGTCTGGTAATCTTGAACGATCTTTGTTGCCATGTCTTCTTCTACAATACTAACGACATCTATTTCTATACCTGTTTCTTCGAAAATAATATCTTTCGCTGCTTTTGCACCCTCCGGAAATGGTGTCGACCAGTGCCCAGCACAGCCAGCCATGATCATAAACGATAGTTTTTTTGGCGCCTTTCCGTCCGCCTTGAGTTTACGAAGGCCTTCAATTGCTCTTCCGGCAGCACGATCGGGACCATACTGATATCGTTCTGCGCCTGGGAATCCTGTGGGGCCTCCGATTTTACCTTCTGCTAAACCCTTTTTTCGTACTGTTTCTAACGATTTTTCACCTCCTGCAAAAATAGAATAAGGGCTGTACTTGCCACTGCTTTTGTTACCAATAAATTTACTTGCAACTGATGCAGCAACAACCCCTGTCCCAATCTTTAGTGACTTGCCAAGAAACTCTCTTCGTGTAACTTTTTCTTTTTTTCGCGACATTTTTAAACCTCCCTATTCAATTATATTTTGGTTATAATGGCTCTCTGCCATCATTCCTTTTCATTTATAATATAATATTGCAAAAATATATTATGGAGAACGCAAAAAAAATTATAAAAAATTATTTTTCCTCATTATAGTACATTAATTACTAAGTTTGTCAATCTTTTTTTATAAAAAAATGCCTATGCACTATCCAAAATTCGATTATTTCACCTGATGAACTATGTATAGAGAAGTCGGAACGCTATGAAAAACAAGGCTATTAGGTGTGCTAGTGCCTTAAAGCCATTATTTCAGGTAATTATTATCGCCATAAGTATCGTTTTAAATCTAAAAAGGCTACTATCTATACTATTTTCATCATTGGAAACCGACATAGCGGCTAATGTTAGCAAAACCTAAAAATGGCTTGTTGAAAATCCCCTATGTGTCATTTGGAGTTAAACGCATATACATTTTAAATAATAAAGTTGATACACTTAATCTGATTTTGCAGTTTCAGCGATAACATATTTTTTTTCAAATTTCACGAACAAATCAATAAATTCCTGAGATATTCCATTATCCGTTATTATCAAGTCTATTTTGTTGAATGGAATCGATTGAATTAAAACAGTCTTTCCAAATTTAGAATGATCAGCAACAACAATTAACTCATCAACTTCTTCAATAAGTTTTTTATAGTAGATGAAACTCGTAAAATCAAAATTTGTTACGCCCTTCTCCTCTGTAATACCACCTGCACCTGTTACCATTTTTGAGGGGTGTAAATCATCGAGTATTTTCTTAACAAACGGACCTGTTAGCATATTTTGCGAGTAATTGACAACACCACCAAGGAGAATAACTTCAACATTTGGTTTGTTTCTCAATACAGATAATATATCTAATCCATTTGTTATCACTGTTAAATGTTTGTTTTCATCTATTGCTTTAGCCACCTCTAATACAGTTGTTCCACTGAATAAAAAAATTACTTCATCATATGTGATGAAATCTTGTGCAGCCTTTCCTATCACAACTTTTTCTTCATGATGTGTTTTAACTCGCCTATTAAAGATATATAAATCAGACTCTAAATGATCAGTTTGTCTATATGAAATCCCTCCAGTATTTTTATTGATCTTCCCATCCCGATGTAGAAAACCAATATCTCGTCTGAGAGTAGCTATCGAAGTACTTGTTAATTTGAGCAGTTCCTTAATTGTAATGAATTTTTTTTCCTTTACAGCATTCAAAATTATTTCATAACGTTCAATTGGAAACATGTATTACTCCAATTATACACAATTGTAATGGTCATCAATAAAGCGAATCTGTACAGTATAAAAGAAATCGAAACAATTGAATAGAACCTGCTTCTTTTTTAAATTTATCTCAAAATTATTTCAAAAAAATATCTTATTCACACAATTCATGATTTAATACCATTTTACCTAATTCATTAGTATATTTTCGAACTGCAACATAAAGATTCTTATATATTGACTTGAACAATAGAGAATACATCTTATGATTCTTCGGATCCCTTTTAAAAACACTTCCATCATGTGACATGTTTAGTGATGCGTCTTGCAATACCTTAAAGTATTTAAGCCCCCATGCTGTTATCATCGCAGCACCTAATGATGTATTTTCCACTGTCCCCGAAAGAATAACTTCTTTACCGGTGACATCGCTGATGATCTGGTTCCAAAATGCACTTTCAGCACCACCACTACCAATCCTAATTCTATGAGGATCTACTCCCAAACATTCACCGTAACCTTCAATTACAAGACGGATTTCATAAGCTATGCCTTCTAAAATAGAGCGATAAAAATGTGATCTCCCATGATAATCTGACCATCCAATGGTAATCCCCCGGGCACTTGGATCATTATAAGGCATCATTGCGCCCTTCCAGTAAGGAACAGTTATAAGCCCATCACATCCTGGTTTGATGTTTTCAATCTCTTTTTCAAGTAACTTTTCTGGTGCCATGTTTAACTTTTTTGAAACCTCGCGTTCTTCAACTGCCATGGAATTTACGAACCAAGACACTGTGCTGGAACCAGATATTAATACTGATTCAAAGTAATAGGTTTCTGGTATACAGCCTATCATAGAACGAAAATATGAACTGTTGTGATAGGTCTTATGGTGTATGCCCCAAGCAGCACCAGTGCCAAGAGTCAAAGCAACATCATCTTCGCTTAATGAGCGTACCCCAATTGCAAAAACCTGTCCATCCCCACCTCCAGCCACAACCGGCAACCCAACAGGCAAGCCAGTGTGAGTAGATGCTTCTGAAGTTACTTTCCCGACCACTGATCCAGATGGTTGTATCTCTGCCATATTCGTTGGTTTCAGATTTAAATAATTTAGTATATCTTTCGACCACTTTTTTTTCACTATATCAAGAATACCCGATGTGTCTGCACCAGCAAGGGGGCTTACCATATTTCCAGTAAGTTTACAATTTAGAAAGGCGCCAACATCTAATATTTTATCTAACCTTTTATAATTCTCATGTTCTTTGTTTCTAATCCAATTAATTTTTATCGATGATGGAAGTGTATCTAAAAATTTGCCTGTTGTCTTTAAGAAATTATCCTCACCCAATTCTTTTCTCATCTCTTCAACTTCTTGTATGGCCCTCTGATCATTCCAGAGGATTGCAGGACGTATTTGTCTTGCATTTTTATCAAGCATAACAAAACTTTCCCTCTGGTAGGCAATCCCAATTCCCTTTATATATTTCAAATTATTAGAATCTGTTATTTCCCGTAATGCAAAACAGAGTGAATTCCACCACGCATCTGAGCTCTGTTCAGTCCAACCTGGATATGGTGAAAGGATATCCAACTTTACTTTCGACTGCTTTATTATACGACCCTTAATATCAAACAAGATCGCCCTTGTTGATTGCGTTCCACAATCCACTCCTATTACATATATTTTATCCATACAAAATCCCTCTTGCATTATTTTTGTTTTCAATTATAATATATATCCACTGTCTACTGACAATAAGTACGCCCTCCATCAACAAGAATAACCTCACCAGTAATGAAATTAGAAAGATCACTTGCTAGAAACGATACAACATGTGCAACGTCTTCCTTAGTTCCCAATCTTTTAAGTGGTATTTCACTTACGATTGTCCGGCCGATTCCACAACTTCCTCCAGTTACAACTGTAGATTTATTTCGTATCCCTGGAAGTTTGTAATCTAAATAATTCAATTGTTCCATCTTGCTTAATACATTTTGAAATATTAAAAGAATTAAATATTTATTGGATATTTACCATATTTCCGGATAAGTTTAGGTACAGATATTATATTATTTAACGGAATATCGGTACCAAAATTGTGAGAAGGTCCTGCAATGTATCCTCCTCCGGGTGCAAAATCGCACAATCGTTGTTTGATCTCTCTTTCTACATCAACAACATCGCCCCTTAATGCTTCTTGAACATCTATGCCTCCTTGAAAAACCAAGTCCTGTCCATATTCTTTTTTTATAATTCTCGAATTCATGCCTTCGGCCAGAGGCTGTAATGGATTGAGAATAGCGATACCAATATCAATTAAATCTGGTATTAAATCTTTTATTGCTCCACAAGAATGAAATACAATTTTTACTTTCGGGACTCTTTTTTTAATGAAGTTAACTAATTGTCTGTGTCGAGGTTTGACGAATTCCCTGTACATAGCAGGAGATATTAAAAGACTAAGTTGAGAAGCTAAATCATCTTCCATTTCATAGATCTTAACATACTTACCCACAGCATTGATTAATACATCATAGTATCCAAGATTTATCTCCAATAGCTTATCAAGCAGTGCATGAACAAACTTTTTATCTAGGATGAAATCCATATAAAATTTTTCTGTACCCCGTAATAAACTTGCCATTTCAAAAATTCCAAGTTGAGCAGGCCTATGTGCAGCTAAAGCGAAATCAGTTTCCTTGTATAAATGTTCTGCTTTCTCAGATAAACCCTTGACACGATCGGTATCATACGGATCGGGCCAATCATACTTCTTCAAATCATCTATTTCGGCTTCACCTAATGGGCTGCCGCCCAGATTTGTGAAACCATCAAGTCGTTCACGAGTTAATCCCCATTCATCAATACTTTTATCCTCCAAGCCATTGTATTCATAAAGACCTGTTGAGGCATTCAAATAAAGGTATGCTATATCAACACCAAGCTCCTTCATAAGCGGAATACTATAAAGCATATAATTATAACCAGCCAAGACTTTTTGTGGTTTATCAGTGATATGATAATATTTTAGCAATTGTTCCACGACTGTGTTCGGTAGTTTTTGGGCAGTACCTCCCAGTGCAAAAGGCACTCTGTCTGGTTCCTGATGGTTTAAAACTAGTTCCACACGTTTTCGTGAAGTAATGTTTTCATACTTTTTCATAATTACACCTTAATATATTTGACTAATTGACAATTTGCACCACATCGTGAACAATCACGTTGAAATAGTAATTCCCTTCCTAATACATTCTCCTAAAAATTGGGAGAATGAGAAAAAAGGAAAAGAATCCAAAAACCAAAAAAGCACCGTAACAGAAGAAGATTTACGCCGTAAAGCATTAGACCTTTATGAGCAAAATTGGAAAGTAGCAGATGTTTGTTCAGCCCCTGGTTGTTCAAGAAGCTGGTTTTATAAATGGGTGAACCGTTATAAAATCGGCGGTGACAAATGGTTTCAATCAGAAACACGGAAACCAAAAAAGATTTATAGAAGTATCGACCCAGAGATGGAGCAATTGATACTTGATACCAGGAAGCAATTAATGACATCTCAGTTTTTTCAATATGGTCCCCAAGCCATATACTATACCCTGGAACAGAAAGGCTACTCTCCACCTCCAATATGGAGTATTGCTCGAGTATTAAACTGTAACCAGTTAACAAGTAATAAGAGAAAAAGTCCTTACGTGGCGAAAGGGAAGAAGTACCCCTATGATTACGCCTTATGCCATCAAATGGATTACGTTGGCCCAAGGTATTTGTCCTGTAAGACACGTTACTACTTTCTGAATCTTATAGGTTGTGATATCCACTGGTCACAAACAAGTACATCAGAAAACAAAACCTCTAGAAACGCCTGCTATAAATTAATCCGTTTTTGGAAAACTGTTGGTGTGCCAGATTTTCTCCAAATGGATAATGATCATGCATTCTGGGGGAGTATAAAAAGTCCTACTACTGTAGACAAAGTAATTCCACTGTGCCTTTTATTAAAGGTAACACCTGTCTTTATCCCCCAGGGAGAACCCTGCCGTAACGGAATCATAGAACATTTCAATAACACCATGCAAAACGCCCTTTTGAAAACCAATTATGAAAATATAGAAGAGCTAGAAAAAGCAACTGAACATTTTGATTATGTTCATAATCATAACCATCATTATAGCACTCAAAAATGGAATGACTCCTGCTAAAGCTTTTAAACATTACCGGTATCCTTTTTGTCCTTTGGATCCCTCATTTGAGATACCAAAAGATAAAATCCCATTGGAAAGTGGAGAAATCCATTTTATCCGTTTCATTAGAAATAACCGTAAGTTTAACATTTTTGGCTTATCCTATCCGATGCCCGAAAAAGCCAAATATGAATATATACAGGGTATAGCTCTTGTTGAAGAGCATCGCCTTATAATATATAAGGATAGAGAATATCTAACAGAGTTCCCTTTTTCTTTGACATAACAGTGTCTACGATGTGGTGCTATTTATGAACTAATAAATAAAGCCTGTTCAATATTCTAATTGATTACTATAGAATGAATTATATAACAGATTTTAGAAAAGTAAACCAAACTTTTTGTTATGCACTTTAAACTCTAAAAGCATACAAAATTATACTATATAAGCAATTATTGAATGTTATACTTATCCTCTGAACCCTGATAATATTGAACACCAATATTGAACAGGGATTCAGACATGTCAAGAATGCGCACCCTCCAGGAGGCCGATTTCCTGAACTATTTCCGCCAGATTGACAAGCATACCATCAGGAAAATATTAACAAAGTATAGGTCTGCAGGGCCAATCGGTTATGAAACTTCACTTGTCCTGG
>Ga0315537_1000987_pt1 | contig 22674 bp, 17 predicted proteins | sample SalMarSW160270MG_FD_203091 | JGI IMG/M metagenome (GOLD analysis project Ga0315537, IMG submission 203091) | Salt marsh sediment microbial communities from the Plum Island Ecosystem LTER, Massachusetts, United States - Salt Marsh Sediment SW1602-70 ...
GATCTCGATGGATGACATGGCAGGCGGCACTTTCACCATTTCCAACGGGGGACTGTTCGGATCTATGCTCTCCACCCCCCTTCTGAACCCACCACAGGCAGCGATCCTCGGTATGCATAATATCATCAAAAGGCCGGTTGCTGTCGATGGAAAGGTAGAGATCCGGCCGGTCATGTACCTGGCACTCTCGTATGATCACCGGCTCATCGATGGAAGAGACTCCGTGGGATTCCTTGTAATGGTTAAAGAGTTGCTGGAATCCCCGGAAAAAATGATTTTCGGTGGAGCAGATCCTGAAAAACTACTCCTGGATCTTTAAGGAAATTGCAATTCTACAATAATAAATGCCCTACGGGCAAATTTATCTGTTCTTTTTACCGAGTAGCGGTTATATTATTGTAGACTGTTTAACTAAAAACAAATAACGATTAACATTTAACCGCTTAACAAGATCCCGCTTTTCAGCGGGATGCCCGCCTTTCGGACGGACAGGAATTCGAATAAGTAGTTACAGTTCACACGGCTGTTCCTGAAACCATAGTCTCATTTACTTTTATCTTTTATCTTGATCTATTCGTACCTCAGACTTTCCGCCGTATTGGTACTGGTTGTCCGAAGAATATTATAGAAAGTACTGATCAGGGTAAGGAGCAGGAACAGGATCCCGGCCAACACAAACACCCACCAGCTCAATCCTGTTTTGTATGCAAAATTCTGCAGCCACCGGTTCATAAAATGGTAGGCTACCGGGCAGGCAATGATAAATGCGAGAAGGATCCATTTGAGATAATCCTTCAGTATCAAGCCGATCAGATCACTGACCAGTGCTCCATTGGCTTTTCGGATACCCATCTCTTTTGTTCGTTGCTGGAGCATAAATGAGACGAGACCGAATAAACCAAGACAGGATATTAATATCGCCACCAGGGTAAAATAAATGATGACCCTTTCTGTTTTTTTATCCTCTTTATACAGATCATCAATTCTGTCGGATAGCAGGAACATCTCGGGAGGAAAATTAGGTGACATGTCGTTCCAGATACCTGTGATCTTTTTTGATGTATTTGTCAGACCGGTTTTCTCCACCGAATGAAGTTTCAGGAACAGGTGGTCTGTGTTATCCGGATCGAGACAAAAAACCATGGGACTGATTTGTTTATGCAAAGACCGTACATGATAATCTTTCAAAACACCCACCAGATTCCCTCCATCCTCTTCATCATGAGGTGGGAATGAGGTATTGAATGGATTCTCCAATTCAAATTTCTTAACCCCACTCTCATTCATGATGATATTCATCTTCTCGCTAGCTACATTTTTCAAAAAATGGCGGCCGTTTACTATTTCAAATTCCAGCAAATCCAGGAATTTATCATCAACCATCGCAAGATGAAACAGTGCTTCTCTCTTTTCTCCCTCATAGTTTATATCCGTTCCAACCATCATTCTCGCATCGCAGGGAATATAGCTCGACCATGCATATTCTGCGACATTCGGATCACTTCTTATCTCCTCGACGAACAGGTCTCTTTTTTCAACAAGTTCTTCAGATAAAGGGATCACCATGATGTTGTCGGGATTAAATCCCAGATCTTTTGTCCGGATAAAATGGAACTGTTTAAGCATGATCATCGAACAAACAATTAGGATGGTGGAGACGACAAACTGAAATAACATCAATAGTTTTCTGAAAAGACCTTTTCCGGAAGTCTTAACGGTCTGGCCTCTCAGGATCTCGGGTGACGGGCTCCCTGTCAGATAGAACCCAGGAAACAGACCTACAATAAGACCCAGGCACAGCGATCCGACCAGAAAAAGTAACCAGAATGTGATACTTTTTGTATTTAGGTACAGGAAATCAGCATTTACAAGTTCATTGTATTCCGGGATAAACAGGTTGGCAATGATGATGGCAAAATTCATGGAGATCAGACTCAGGATAATCGGCTCTATCAGAATCTGTAAAATGAGTTGCTTGCGAGAGCCACCGACTATTTTCCTAATCATCATTTCTCTTAATCTTGTCAGGAAGGTGGATATGGAAAGATTAACATAATTGATCACGGCAATGAAGAAAATTAAGATGCCTATCGTGATCAGGATCAGTAATTTCTTGATATTACCCTGTCTATACTTTCCAACTTCCTCTTCAAAGAAATGAAGGTCTTTAAAACATAACACATCAAATTCATCCCATTGGTGCTCTTCTGCAAGCGGTTTCATCTTTGATATTAACCGGTTAATATCAGCATGTTCATTAACCTTAATCATCGTATTTGTTACATACATCCACCAACTTTCGAATCGTTCAGGGTCCATCAGCTGGTAAAGTGTATTAAACGAGATTAACCCGTTGAAGAATATTGAGGAGTTGGTAGGTATATCCTCCAAAACACCCGTTACAGTCAGGTCAAGTTTATTGTTGAACCGTATGGTATTACCCATTGGATTTGTATCTCCAAATAATTTAAAAGCCATTTTCTTAGTAAGGACTATAGAATTGGGTGAAATCAGGACTTTCTCCGGATTACCATAGATCAGGTTGAAGTTGAAAAAGTCGAAAAATGTTGAATCTGCATAATAAAGATCCTCAACAGTAACAGGATCATTCCCGACATTCAAAACTGCATCCCTCGCATTAAAATAGTCGAATCGTAATGTACTTTCTACCTCAGGAAACATATCTTTCATTGTGGGAGCGAGAACATACGGTGTAAACCAACCCAGCGTTTTAACAAAATAGACCTGGTTTATATTCTGGTGAAACTTGTCTGTACTGAGTTCTTTGTATACAAACCGGCCGATCAGGATAACCACAGCCAACCCAAGTGAGAATCCTGTTAAATTTATAAACGTATGAAGTTTATTCCTGTAAATATTACGCAAGGCAACCAGCAGATAGTTCTTAAACATGTTGATTTCAATTCGGTTATTTTTTTGCAAGATATTGTACCTGAACGAATATTCCCAAACTCCATACCATTAAATACATAATACTGGTTATGAGTCGATTACCTAATCGCTTATCATGAACAACAGCTCAATATGTTCCATAATCATCCACTAAATGGTTCATTTTCATACAAAGTAAAAAAAACCGACAATGATCTGTTTTCCAGGGGTGAAATCAAAAATCAATGTCTATATTTGAATACATCTAATACAACTCATATGCATACTCATAGATCCAGAATTTTCATTTTACTGGCCATTATTTCCGGATTAACATTGCATGCACAGGATAAGGTTTTGGTTGAGACCATTTCAAAGGAGATTAGTTCGAAAATAGACCATTATCAATCTTTATACAAGCATCTGCATCAACATCCGGAGCTCTCTTTTCAGGAGTTTGCCACTTCAGACCGGATGGCTGAAGAGTTAGGGAAGCTTAACTTTCAAATAACCCGGAATTTTGGAGGGACCGGGATCGTTGGTATTTTTGAAAATGGTGATGGCCCCGTGATTATGGTACGCACGGATATGGATGCACTTCCAATCGAAGAAAAAACGGGTTTGCCCTATGCCAGCGTTGTAACGATGAAAAATGAAGACGGGGAGGAAGTTCCGGTAATGCACGCCTGCGGACATGATGTTCACATGACGGTTTGGGTGGGAACTGCAAACACACTGGTTGCGCTTAAGGATCACTGGAAAGGCACACTGATCATGATAGCCCAGCAGGCTGAAGAGAAGAGTGGCGGGGCGAATGCCATGATCGAGGAAGGGTTGTTCAGGAAATTCCCGGTACCGGATTATGCCCTGGCATTTCATGTCAATCCTGGACTCCCGTCCACTATGGTGGGATATTGTCCCGAAGCGGCATTTGCCGGTGTAAGTTCAGTGGACATCGCGGTTTTTGGTGAAGGGGGACACGGTGCATACCCTCACGAAACAATCGATCCGGTGGTGTTGGCTTCACGAACAGTGGTGGATCTTCAAACCATTGTCAGCAGGGAGATCTCCCCTCTTAAACCGGCTGTGGTAACGGTTGGGTCCATTCACGGTGGTACCCAGCACAACATTATCCCGGACCGGGTTGACCTTCAGCTAACCATCAGGTTTTATACTGACGATGTCTATCATCAAATCATTGAAGCAATACACAGGATAACCCGGGGAGTGGCAATATCCGCCGGTTTACCCGAAAACAAATTCCCTGAAATAACGATTGCCGATTCGTATACACCCCCGGTTCAGAACAATCCTGAATTAACCCATCATGCCACCTCATCGTTCAGCAGAATACTGGGAGAAAAGAATGTGGTAAGGGTAGAGCCCACCATGGCTGGTGAAGATTTTGGTAAGTATGGACGCACAAATGAACAAATTCCAATCTTCATGTTCTGGGTTGGAGCGGTGAATCCGGAGATTTATGCCGAACACATTGAAAAGGACATTTCTTTGCCTCCACTGCATTCCCCTCACTTTGCTCCTGATTACGAAAATACAATCAGAACCGGCATCAAAGCAATGAGTTTTGCTACAATCAATCTGTTTCAGAAATAGACTAATCACATCACACAATCAATAATGAGAACCATGAAAAGATACATGTTACTGTCTATCATTCTGGCTCTGTTGTTCATCACAACACACGGTCAGGACCGGTTAACCGGTAAGCTTTTTGCAACGCGGTCTGAAGTTATTGCACAGCACGGGATGGCTTGCACAAGTCAGCCCCTGGCCACTCAGGTAGCCCTGGACATTCTCAAGCAAGGTGGAAATGCGATCGATGCAGCCATTGCAGCCAATGCTGTCATCGGTTTAATGGAACCAACAGGCAGCGGGATTGGAGGAGATCTCTTTGCCATTATCTGGGACAGCAAAACAGGACAGCTATATGGATTGAATGCCAGTGGCCGTTCACCAAAATCACTCACCCTTGATTATTTCAAGAAAAACGGCGTTGAACGGATCCCGTCATACGGGCCTCTGCCTGTCTCTGTCCCTGGCTGTGTAGACGGATGGTTTGAGATGCATAAAAAATTCGGTTCGCTTCCAATGGAAACCATTCTTTCACCAGCCATCCGGTATGCCAGGGAAGGATTCCCTGTGACTGAGCTAATTGCATATTACTGGAGGAGTGCCCGTTCCCTCTCCCGTTTTCCGAACGTGAGCGAAACCTATATGCCGGAAGGAGCACCTCCCGCCAAAGGAGAAATCTTCCGTAATCCATACCTGGCAAATACCCTGGAAAAAATTGCCACCGGCGGAAGGGATGTTTATTATACAGGAGAAATTGCACGGACTATTGATCAATTCATGAAAGAAAACGGCGGATTTCTTTCGTACGAAGACCTGGCTACCCATTCCTCGGAATGGGTTGACCCAATCTCCGTCAACTACCGCGGTTACGATGTATGGGAGTTACCACCAAACGGACAGGGAACTGCTGCTCTTCAGATCCTGAACATCCTGGAAGGCTTTGACATTGCATCCATGGGATTTGGCAGTACCGATTACATCCACCATTTTGTAGAATCAAAAAAGCTTGCTTTTGAAGACAGAGCAAAATATTATGCTGACCCGGCTTTCAACGAATTGCCCATCGAACAGTTAATATCCATGGAATATGCTGCCAAACGGCGGGAACTGATCAATCCCGACCGGGCTGCGCGCCGGTATGATGCCGGTGAGCTGGAGCAGGGCAATACTATCTACATGACTGTAGCCGATCAGGATGGTAACATGGTTTCACTGATACAGAGTAATTACCGTGGCCTTGGCTCGGGAATGGTCCCTGATAAACTGGGATTTATGCTGCAGGACCGGGGTGAACTCTTCACACTCGAGGAGGGGCATTTCAACTGTTATGAACCGGGGAAAAGACCTTTCCACACCATTATTCCTGCATTTATTACTAAAGATGGCAAACCCTGGATCAGCTTTGGAGTAATGGGTGGATCCATGCAACCCCAGGGCCATGCTCAGATCATTGTCAACCTGATCGATTTCGGGATGAACCTGCAGGAAGCCGGGGATGCTCCCAGGATCCGGCATGGCGGATCATCACAACCAACCGGTGAAAAGATGACCAACGGAGGAACGGTTTACCTTGAGTCCGGAATCGATCCTGAAGTCATTCGTGAATTGATGAAGAAAGGACACCATATTGAATGGACAGTGGGTGGTTTCGGTGGATATCAGGCAATCATGTGGGATCCGGTGAATAAGGTTTATTACGGAGCCTCCGAATCCCGGAAAGACGGACAGGCAGCGGGATATTAGTTCATCGCGGATGCAGATTAGATATAATGCCTTAAATGCCTCAAGTGCCTTTAATAAATAATAGTAACTCGAGGCATTTGCAAATTTGAAATTTGAGGCATTTAAACTATATATCCCCTACGGGGAATAGTTTGATTTCGGATATACAAAAAAATCTAAAACCCCAATCCTACCCGTTCATAGATTTCCATCACTCTCTTCTCCTCCTTTTCCCAGCAGAGCTCTTCAGCAGCTGATGTAAGGTTTTTCTTCCACTTTTTTCTCTTCTCTTCATCCTGAAGCATATCGTCTATTTTTCGGGCAATATGAACCGGATCGTGTGATTGAATCGTCTCTCCAATCCCATAATGGTGTACCAGGGGGCCCACTTCCTGCAGATCAGATGCCAGCACGGGTATCCCTGCCTGAACATAATCGAACAATTTATTAGGCAGGCTCAACCGGTAATTCAGGTTAGTATCTTTATCCAGACTCAATCCGAGGTGTCCCATCGAGGTATAACCCATCAACTCTTCATACGGCATCCTTGGGAAAAACCGGATCTTATCATTCAATTCCTGGTCTGCGACATTCTGTTTGAGCAGATCCACCACATCGCCACAACCGATAATCCACAAAACGGCATCCTGAAGATGATTCATAGCTTCAACGGCCTCTTCCGCACCCCTGTCTATATTGATCCCTGTTCCCTGAAGCACTATGATCTTTTTCCCCTGTGGCAGATCTGCAATTCCCCGAGGTGGATGAGCTTCCGGTCTCCAGCAGACCGGGAAATTTCTAACGACATCCACGTTTACCCCATATATCTTATGATATAGCTCTGCGATCGAAGGAGAGACGGTATAGACATAGTTCAAATGCGGGAAGATCCACTGCTCGATTCTTTTCCATATCCATAATACAATTTTCCGGTTTTGAATTTCAGGTATGCCCAGGAAATATTCATGAGAATCGTATACCAGTGTTTTACCTTTAATCCTGGAGATCAAATAATTCGGAAGCAATGTATCGAGGTCGTTTGCCACCAGGATATCCACCTTCCGGAAAAGCAAATAGAAGAAGATCCGGATATTGAAGCAAGCATAAAAGAGTGGACCGGATGGAAACAGGATACTGAACCGGATGACCTTGAAAGGGAGCTTTTCCAGACCGGACGGATTGCCCCTGTATCTCCCAATAATGCATACCGATGCACCGGATTTCATCAGTGTACGTCCAATCCGTATCACCCGCTGGTCATTTACGACATCGTTGGTGACGGACAGGTATATATTCTTCTTTTGCATTACCGCAGATACTGGAGTCCTTTAAGACATTTGAGGCATTTGAGGCACTTGAGACATTATCATCCCCCTACTTATACACACGTTGTTCGTCTAATACTTTTTGATACAATCTTGCATATCGGTTATGTTCTGCAAGGGTTTTTGAAAAATAGTGATATCCCGACATATCTTCTTTAGCGCTGAAATATAAATAGTCGTGTTTTTCAGCATTCAGTACCGCATCTATTCCGGTAATGGAAGGGATGTTTATTGGCCCGGGAGGAAGGCCCCTGTATTTATAGGTATTGAATGGAGATTCTATTTTCATGTGTTCAAGAAGGACTCTGTGGATCGTATAATCTCCAGTGGCAAACCGTAATGTAGGGCATGCCTGCAAAGGGATCCCGCGGGTTAACCGGTTCAGATAAACTCCTGCTATCGTAGGTTTTTCATCATCCTTATTGGTCTCCTCATCAATAATGGAGGCAAGTGTAGATACTTCGTGTGGTGTTAATCCCAACGCTTCTGCTTTTCTTTTTCTCTCTTCCGTCCAGAACCGCCGGTATTCTTTCTCCATCCTTTGAATAAACTGGTCTGCATTGCTGTTCCAGTAAACTTCATAGGTATTGGGAATAAACATCTCCTTTACGGTAAATTTGTTAAACCCGAATTGGGAAATATAGGTTTCATCATTCAGGTGGTTCAGGATCTCCAGTGAATCTGCTTCTATCTGGTCAGCCACGATACCACATAATTTCTCAAGGGTTCGAACCGAATTGAAAATCAACTGAACCGGCTCCTGTGTACCCGATCGAAGCATGTTCACCAGGTCGTTGTTATTCATACTACTTCTTATCCGGTATCTTCCGGGTCGGACATGGTTTGGATAGTTCTTCCGTTCAGCAACCCAATCAAAAGTTTCCATATTCCGAACAACTCCGGATTCCACCAACAGATCCGTGACCTCCCCGATACCGGAACCCGATGGAATGAACAGGTAATAAACTTCATTTTCCGGAACGGTTGTATTCGGAGCATACACTTTCCTGTATAAGTAAAACAGAACCAGAAGGCAAATGGCCAGGAGAACTGAAATTGAAATCAGGAAAAAACCTTTCCATCCTATTCTTCCTTTGCTTTCCAAATCTTCGGGTTTTTCAAAGATTAAATCAATTTCCCTATCCGTTGCACCGGTTAGAGCAGATTGAACAAAAATAGACTATTTTCTTATTTTGTTGAAGCGGTTTTATACCTGACCGGACCGGCTTTGAGCACCTCATCAGGTACTCCTTTGGCAAAAAGTTTGAAGTTTTCAATATACCGGGCTGCAAGAGCATCGTATTTCTTCCAGTACTCTTCCTTGTCTCCCCATGCATTGGATGGTTCAAATACATCCTCCGGCACACCGGGACAAGTCAGTGGTACGCTGAAACCGAAGAGCCGGTCTTTTCTGTATTTCACGTTATCCAGCTTCCCATCAAGAGCTGCATTTAGCATATTCCTGGTATGACGAATGTTGATCCGTTTTCCGACGCCAAATTTCCCCCCAACCCAGCCTGTATTTACCAGCCACACTTTAGCTCCTGCCTTTTCGATCTTGTTTCTCAACAAGTCAGCATAATAAAAGGGATGATGGACCATAAAAGGAGCACCAAAACAGGCACTGAATGTAATTTCGGGTTCAATGCCCAGGCCCAGTTCTGTACCGGCAATCTTTGAAGTATACCCACTAATAAAATGGTAGATGGCTTCGTTCATGTTAAGATTTGCAATCGGTGGTAAGACCCCCTGAGCATCGGCTGTAAGAAATATTACATTTTTAGGATGAGTAGTAACCATTTTTTCCGGTACAGAATTGGGGATGAACTCCAGGGGATAAGATGCCCTGGTATTTTCTGTCAACTGTTCATCATCGAGGTCTATTTTACGGGAGGTTAGGTCAAAGATCACATTTTCCAGGATAGTACCGTACTTCCGTGTACACTGGTATATTTCCGGTTCATGTTCAGCCGACAGCCGGATCACTTTGGCATAGCATCCATTCTCATAATTAAAAACCCCGTTGTCGCTCCACCCGTGCTCATCGTCTCCAATAAGCTGTCGTTTAGGATCGGCCGACAAAGTAGTTTTCCCTGTTCCGCTTAATCCAAAGAACAATGCTACATCCCCTGCCTTACCAACATTGGCAGAACAATGCATGGACATTACATCCTGGAGCGGTTTAAGGTAATTCATTATGGTGAATATGGTCTTTTTCACCTCTCCTCCATAACTTGTATTCGCTACAATGGCCAAACGCTGGGCAAAATTTATTATGATAGCCGTATTGCTCAGAGTTCCGTCAATCCGTGGGTCAAGCTTGAACGAGAGGCATGCAATCAGGGTAAATTCCGGTACGAATTTTTTCAGTTCATCCTGGCTTTTTGGATGGATCAACATGTTTCTCGCAAAAAGACTCTGCCATGCTTTGTCTGTTATTACCCTTACGGGAACAGAATATTGGGGATCGGCTCCCGCATAAAGGTCCTGAACAAACAATTCTTCACCTTGCAAGAAAGCCTGAAGTCTGGAAAAGACTCCGTTGAATTTCTCTGGTGTCATCGGTCGGTTATACTCTCCCCAATCAATTTTGTCGGATGTGGAGGGCTCCCTGACAAAGTATTTGTCGTCAGCTGCTCTGGCAGTCCACTTCCCGGTATTCACAAGGAAAGGTCCACCATTTACAATCTTCCCTTCTCCCCGGAAAACAGCCTCTTCATACAATGCAGATTCAGGCAGGTTCCAGTAAACCTGGTCCAGGTGGATCAGCCCGTGGTTTTCCAATCCAAAATCACTTGCAAGATCCCCGGCATGCTTTTGAGCCGGTGTTTCAAATTCTAAATATTTTGTCATAACCAGTCTCTGACGAGTTTACGTTCACCAATAAAAAGTTCATTCGGAGAATTGGGGTCCAGTACCCATTTAATACGCTCAATACCTTCTATGATCCCTTTTATTGAGCCACAGGTTGATAGTCTCAGGTAGCCATCCAGGCCGAATTCGATACCGGGCATAGTCAGTACTCTCACCTTATCGAGTATCAACTTTGCAAGCCTTGTGGAGTTCTTATCATAGTGCCTGAAATCCGCAAATACATAAAACGTTCCATCGGGTTTTGTAGCCCTTACCCCATCAAAAGCGGATAGTTGATCAAGCATAACATTGCGGTTATTTTCCAATGTAGACCGAAGGCTTTCCACTCCCGATTGCACTCCGTTTATTGCACCTATAGCGGCTTTCTGTAATAACACAGCCGGGCCGGCAGTCTGGTGCCCCTGGATGTTGGACATTACCTGTATCAGCTTTTTATTTCCTACAGCCCATCCAATTCTGAATCCGGTCATTGCATATTGTTTTGACACGCCATTGACCACCAGGATTTTCGAGTTTTCATTCAGCTCTTTTACAAATTTGTAAACATTCGGCGCCTTTTTTCCATCGAAGACCAGTCTCTGATAGAGGTCATCCATAATCAGATACAGATTCTCGTCCTCACAAAACCGGACAATATCTTTAATGAAATCTTCTGAATACAATGCTCCTGTGGGATTGTTCGGACTATTCAGGATTACCGCTTTTGTATAAGAGGTAGTATTCTGTAGAATATCCTGCATTCTCGGATAAAACGAACCATCCTCGGGATGGACAGGAACAGGGACGGCACCACAAAGTTTAACCATTTCAGGATAACTTACCCAGTAGGGTGCCGGGAAGATCACTTCGTCCTGCGGGTTTAATATGGCCTGAAGGGCCACCATGATGGCTTGCTTGGCTCCGTTGGATGCAATGACATTTTCTGGTTCAACCTTCCGGTCATAAAAATCCTCCGTGTACCGGATAATGGCCTGTTTCATCTCAATTGTACCGTCAACTGGCGTGTATCGGATATCCCCGGAATTAAGCAAACCGGTAAAACTGGTAACGGCATCAAAGGGTGTTTTGCTTTGCGGTTCACCACCACCCAGGTGGATCAAAGGCTCTCCTTTTGCCCTGAGGATTGCTGCTTGCTCGTTCAGCAGTAATGTGGCGGATTCCCCAATCGATTGCCCTATAAGACTTATGCTCATTTCTTTATAAATGATCAGTTAGGCTACAAATATACTATTAAAAATAAAAGTTAGTTAGTTATTTACTTAACATGACAAATTTCCTAAAAAATGTGATTAAAGCCGAAAAATACGTAATATTGTACAGCATAAGAATCTGCGCAAATCCCAATTATCCTTGAAATGGAGATAATAGAGATCCTGAAATACACCCTGCCTGCCCTGATTGTCCTGATCACCGCTTACCTGTTAATAAGAACAATGATAAAGAATGATGGTGACAGAAGGAATAAAGAGATCATTCTCCAGAATCAGAAAACAATAACTCCCCTTCGCCTGCAAGCCTATGAACGGGCTATTCTGCTATTGGAAAGGATATCCCTTGACTCACTCATTCTTAGAGTAAACAAGCAGGGGATGACATCACAGAAACTGCAACAAGAGATACTAAGTGCCATCCGTGCAGAATTTGAACACAATTTGTCGCAACAAATTTATATGAGTCCCCGGGCCTGGGAAGTGATAAAAAATGCAAAAATCAATACGGTTAAACTGATCAACACATCTGCCACACAGGTAAAGCCCGATTCACCCTCAATCGAATTCAGCACCCACATTCTCGAGAGAGTAATGGAAATGGAAAAGTCCCCTACACAGGTTGCCATTGAATTTATCAAGCAGGAATTTAATTCGTTGTTTTAGCAAGCATTCCTGTTCATTCCGAAGAATTCCTGATTCCAGAGTATCCAATGATTTGAATGTGAATTCAGTTATTGGCAATTAAACCAAACTGGTTTTATTGTATTACATCAGCTCGATGCTTCGTTTAACAAATTTATTCAGTTCTTCTCCCTTGAGCATATTGTTGGAAAGAAGGGCCAGATCAATGAGCTGTTTGACCAGTTTGTTTTTCTTTCCAAACTCTTTCAGGATTGTTTCTTTTTTCTCTTCCAGTCCGCTAAGTTTTGATTCAAGGTCCGCTATCCGGTCTTTTTCTTCCTGCTTGATCTCTTCCTCTTTTTTCCCTTCATTTGCCTTTTCAAGTTCTGACCTGGTTGTTTCAATGGGCTTTATTTTTTCTTTTACTTTCTCGACCTGGGTGCCCACTTTTTTATCTTTTTCTTCGGCAATGCGAAGGATCAGGGGATGATTTGAATTCACCACAAGATTGTAGCTATCCGGCAATGTCCCGTAGAAGCTCATGCCTCCGCCCAATTCGGACATATCTTTCATCCGGCGCATGTATTCTGATTGTGTGATCATCATCGGGTTATCCGTCTCGCTCAAATTCTCAAAGATCACGACAAATTTTTCACTGTCTGAAAGGGGGCCCTTGAACACCGGTGTAAGTTCCTGTTGCTGTTCCTGTGTTAACTTTGATTCGATGCTTTCCTCTTTTTGTATCAGCTTATCGATGGTATCGGAATCCACCCTGACAAACCGCGAGCCGGTGAATTTCTGTTCAATGTGATTAATGAAATGAGTTTCAAGCTGTCCATCCATGAGGAGGACATCATAACCTCTGGCTTTAGCACTATCGATGAAGCTATACTGCTCCTCTTTGTTATTGGCATACAAATAAACCAATGTCTTATTCTTATCCGTCTGGTTTTCTTTTATGATTTTCTCATACTCCTCGAAGGTAAAATATTTCCCATCGGTATTCTTCAGCAGGGCAAAGGATGAAGCTTTGTCATAAAACTTCTCTTCGGTGATCATTCCGTATTGAATAAAGAGTTTCAGGTCATCCCACTTCTTCTCGAACTCATTCCGGTCCTTTTTAAAGATCTCGGTGAGCCGGTCAGCAACCTTTTTAGTGATGTGATTGGATATTTTCTTCACATTGGAGTCACTCTGAAGGTAGCTTCTGGAGACATTCAACGGGATATCCGGTGAATCAAGCACTCCATGAAGCAGTGTCAGGAATTCAGGGACAATGCCTTCAACTGAATCGGTTACAAAGACCTGTTTACAATAGAGCTGGATCTTGTTTTTATCGATCTCGATGTTTTTCTTAATTCTTGGAAAATATAGAATACCGGTCAGGTTAAAGGGGTAATCGACATTCAGGTGGATATTGAACAACGGTTCGTCAGCCATCGGGTAAAGATCACGATAGAATTTTTTATAATCCTCATCCTTTAACTCAGCCGGTTTTCTTGTCCAGGCAGGTCTGGTTTCATTGATGATGTTATCCTTATCGGTTTCAACCTCTTTACCATCCTTCCACTCTTTCACTTTTCCAAAAGCGATTTCAACCGGCAGAAACTTACAATACTTATTCAGCATTTCACTGATCCGTGACTCTTCAAGAAACTCTTTTGACTCCTTATCCAGGTAAAGGATCACATCGGTTCCAACCTCTTTCCTATCGACTTCTTCAAGTGTGTATTCCGGATTCCCTTCACAGGTCCATTTTACGGCTTTTGAACCCTTCTTATAGGAACGTGTTATGATCTCGACACGGTCAGAAACCATGAAGGAAGAATAAAAACCCAGTCCAAAGTGGCCAATAATGGCATTAGCCTGTTCCTTGTATTTTTCCAAAAACTCTTCCGCACTGGAGAATGCAATCTGATTAATGAACTTTTCGATCTCTCCGGCCGACATACCCACACCATGATCGGAAACGGTCAGGGTTTTTTTCTTCTTATCCAGAGAAACCCGAACGGTCTGATCTCCAAGTTTACCCTTATAATCACCGACTGATGATACAGTTCTCAATTTCTGTGTAGCGTCAACCGCATTGGATATCAACTCACGAAGGAATATTTCATGGTCGGAATAGAGAAATTTTTTGATAATTGGAAAAATATTCTCACTGGTGACATCAATTTTACCCTTTTGCATTTTATGTGTGTTTTCGGTTTAACAAGCTTTATATACCTGTTCGACCTTTTCAAAGTATATGCCATTCGACAAATCCTGACAATTAGTCACATCATCGAAAACTAGAAGTAAAATCTGTCTGGAAAAACAAGGAAGAGGATCAGGGTTATCGCTGCGACAGCAAGAAGAAAATAGAAGAGAACCTTTACGGAAAAGATAGTGGCTTTGCGTTTGTTTTCAAGATTTTTTTCACTGATAATGCCTTTAACGAAATTGGTGATTCGAAGGACTGCATTTTCATTCTTTTGAATCAATGCCCTGGCTCCGAAATTACAAACCTTGTTTTCCAGGTTTTCGTCTTTTTGGGATGAGAGGACAAAGACCTCGCTATTTCTGCGTAAGTTTTGTATCCGGGAGATGGAATCCAGCGTCTTTTTGACCTCCTCCTCACTTTTTTCAAAATCAACCGACATAAAAACAAGATGAAGGTTCTTCTTTCCTGTTGCAGCGGTCTTAAGGTTCTCAAAGAGAGTGTCTATGTCGCTGTAGGATTCCACATTGTATTTCAAGGGATTTTGAAATCCTTCCGTTATTTCTGAAAGATAGATTCGATGTTCATCAACCAGATGGATATGCGTGAGGCCTATTAGTTTATCGACCATGGAAAGGGTGTTTGTGTTTACTTATGTTTGAGAAGTTAAATGTATACTTTTCTTATCAAAAAGTATGCTCCTGCAGGGGAATTTTCAGTATCGATGAATCAGGGAGGATAAGATCTTCAGGGAATCAATTCCTGGTTTCGTTAATGGAATCAAGAATAATTGAGGCTGCTTCCACAATCTGTTCTTCGGTTATGATCAATGGCGGAGCGATACGGATAGCACAGGGACAGAAAAGGAACCAATCCAGTATTACACCTTTCGAGATGGCTTTCGTTATGATCTTCTTTACCCGCTCAGTGCTATTCATCTCCAGGGCAAGGAACAAGCCTTTTCCCCTCACCTCCCTTATCTCCTCGTGCCGGAGGAGTGAGCGGAATAAATTTTCTTTAGCCGGAATGGTATCCAGGATCTGATCTTCTTTCAATGTTCTGACAGCAGCAAGTGCTGCAGCACAAGAAAGAGGGTGCCCTCCAAAGGTGGTAATGTGACCGAGTGCCGGGTCGTTTTTTAAGACGGACATGATTTCACCTGAAGCGATAAAAGCCCCTATCGGCATTCCACCACCAAGTCCTTTTGCCAGGGTGATAATATCCGGAATTACACCGAAAGATTCAAAGGCAAAGAAGGTGCCGGTTCGCCCGAAACCCGTTTGGACTTCATCAAAAATGAGTAAGGTGCCCGTATCATCGCATTTTTTCCTTATTCCTTCTAAAAATTTATTATCCGCAATCCGAATACCGGCTTCACCCTGAATGGGTTCCAGAAGAACGCAGGCGGTCCTCTCAGTAATCCGTTCAACCTGATCCATCCGGTTAAAATCAAGCAATTTAATGCCGGGGAGCAGGGGCCTGAATGCTCTCTTGTATTGCTCATCACCCATAACACTCAAAGCACCGTGCGAACTTCCATGGTATCCTTGCCTGAAGGCAATGATCTCTCGCCGGCCGGTATACCGCTTGGCAAGTTTAAGCGCTCCTTCAATTGCCTCACTACCTGAATTGACGAAATAAACGTTGGAAAGCTGATCGGGCAAAACGGATGCCAGGTACTTTGCAAGATCTACCGTCGGATCCTGGACAAACTCACCATACACCATCAGGTGCAAATACTTATCCAGCTGATCCTTGATGGCTTTAATAACATTTGGATGCCGGTGACCCAGGTTGTTGACCGAGATACCCGATATCATGTCCCGGTATATCTTTCCATCTTTGCCATACAGGTATATCCCCTCAGCCCTTTCAATAGCCAGCATCATAGGGGAATCAGAGGTTTGACCAATATACCGGAGAAAATTCTGATGTTGGGAATCCATTTTTTTTGTTATCCGGAGATAAGATGCAACAGGATGGGTATTATTTAATCATCAGGTTTATATCCTTCATCAGCTGTTCCTTATAGGATTTGCCAATGGGGATGGTGATGATTTCACCTTTCAGCTTTATTTCTACAGCATTATCCTGAATAATAGATATTTTACTTGCGTTAACGATGAATGACCGGTGTATTCTGATAAACTTTTTTGATGGCAGTTTCTTCTCAATCGCCTTCATGGTAAAATGAATGGTCAGCTTCTCTAATGAGGTATTCAGAATAACGTAATTCTCCAATGCCTCGATCCAGAGGATCTCATCAAATTTTATCCGGACAAGCGAGGAACCTTTTTTTATGAAGATCTCATCTTTGCTATCACTGCTGAGCTTTTCTTTTTTGTATCGATTTAATGCCTTGTCAATGGCTTTATAGAAGCGGGAATAGGTGATGGGTTTAAGCAAATAATCCGTTACATCATAATCAAAAGCATTCAGAGCATACTTCTCCTTGGATGAGATGATGATAACCTGAATGGGATTGTCAAGACTATTTAAAAAGTCGATACCGGTCATCTGAGGCATCTCAATATCAAGGAAGATCAGATCAATGGAATCATTCACCTTTATCGCATTGATCGCATCGATAGCGTTACTGAAAGAACCGGTAAGGTTTATCCCATCTGATTTGCCGACGAATTCCTCGATCAAAACCCGGCTCATCTTATCATCATCAATAACAATGCTATTCATAAAAAAATGGTTCACAGATTGGTGCTCTAATCAATCAAAATAATCTGTTCATCAAAGATAATGATGTTTTCGTCAAAGATAAAAATTATCCTTTAAATGTGCATACCAATGCCGGAAGAAATGAGTATCGTTGAAGGCTGATGGTGATGAGTTAATGGTCTTTATTCCTTTCTTTCTCATGGAATTCCCTGATAAGCATATCTGATTTTTTTATCGATTTTTTTAACCAGGCAAGTTTCATTTCCGTTTTTTCAGGCTGTGTAAGTTGCCACTGGATTCCTGAACTCCTCAACCGGTTGGTAAGCTGATAGAGGATAATTGCTGCAGCAACAGAGATGTTAAAACTTTCGGTAAATCCAAACATCGGTATCCGCAGGTATTCATCTGCTTCATTTATGGCTGATTTGGAAAGTCCTTCCAGCTCGGTACCAAAGACAAACGCCGATTTGCCTTTCTTCAGATCAAAATTATCAGGTGTTGAGTCATCACGATGAAGAGTCGTTGCAATAATCCGGTAACCGGCACTGCGCAATGTACGGTAAGTATCCAGTGTATTTGATTCTGTTTGGCTATATTTTTTCAGGGTTAACCACTTGTTAGAGCCCAGGGCAACGTCCGGATTAATGGAATAGGTATTCCGGTTTTCAATGATATGAACATCCTGAATACCAAAACAATCACATGTTCGAAGTACTGCACTTGCATTGTGTGGCTGGTAAAGATCTTCCAGGACAACGGTTATGTACCTCGTCCGGTTATCCAGTGTATAGCCAAATGTTTTCATCCTTTCCGGTGTAACGAACCCGGAAAGGTATTCGACTAAACGGAGGTTAACGGATTCCTGATCCATGTTTAGAGAAAAAAAAAGGGAGTACGAATGCACTCCCTTTCAACGGCACAAAATATCGTTACTTAACTTTGTCAGACAATTCGCTACCAGCCTTAAACTTAACAACTTTCTTAGCTGCGATAGTAATTGGTTTGCCGGTTTGTGGGTTTCTTCCGGTCCTTTGATTTCTCTTGGAAACTGAGAATGAACCAAAACCTACCAATGCAACACGATCTCCTTTTTTGAGGGCACCAGCGGTAGTATCAACAAAGGCATCGAGAGCTCTTTTAGCATCAGCTTTTGACAATTTTGCGCTTGCAGCGATTGCATCAATCAATTGTGCTTTGTTCATGACAGAAATTTTAAGGGTTAGTAAATTCTACTTTTTTTATCAATTACCTACAAATATAGGCTATTTCCAATGTTTAGCAAATTTACGGCATAAAAAAAATCAGTAAATTTTTATCAAATTGCCCATTGCATGCGGGTTTCAGACGATATGTGATTACCATATCATTGATTTACACCACGTTAGCTTCTATTAGTAAAAGTAGTATAAATTATTAACATTTTTTCAAACAACGGTTAACTTTTCGCCCGAAAGCCTTGTTAAATAAGGATTTTTGTAGTCAGCGCATCAGGTATGGTATCAAAGGAGGCTGATTTTTGAGTTTATTTACATAGCCCCTGGCAGAAGGTATAATAGCCATTTTCGAGGATTCGTTGAGCCAGCAGGCACAATTCCGTCATGTGGTAGTCTCCCCACATACCGGATTCACCACAGGGGATTTTTTTACCGGCGGGAATATAATCCCACCCGTTGGGCCGGTGATAAACGGTATGCAGCAAAATGCCCTGGTGTTTCTTATCCCTTGCAAGGTATACATCTGACAACAGCGTGAATAATATGGTTATTCCGGCCTGAAAATACCTCTTTGCAGCTTCAGGCTCCTTTTTCTCAAGGAATCTGCCCAGTCGCAACAGTGCCTGTGCACCAATTGCAGCAGCCGAACTATCCACCGGCTCAAAATCGTTAAACGGATCGGCAGGTGAATCCTGGTATTTACCCAGTTTATGCAGCTCCGGTGCCCCGGTATCCCAGTATGGGATCCCATCCGTTGCACTGTTTTCCAGATAGAAATCACCGGTAGCTTTTGCTGCCTTCAGGAACACTGATTTTATCCTTTCCATACCGTGATAGTCGGGTTTAATCTCTTCCAGGAATTCCAGGAATTCGGAAAAACCAAGCATTGCCCAGCCCAATCCGCGTGTCCATGTTGTATAGCCGGAATAACCCTGTTGTGAGTTAGGGCAGCGATACATCCCGTCGTTCATATTAAAGATCGATTCGTGAGCCACCCTGCCCCACACATCAAAGCTATCCCGTCCCTCACCATAATAGACTGCATATTGTGCCGTAGTTAACCCATGCATTATGGCACGTTCAAGCAGGTTGATTTCCCGGTCATTCTCCTCCAGAACCCTGTGTCCAAGTTGATGGGCAACCAGGATTACCCGGCATGTACGTATCGTATCAATAAAGAGGGAGTGTGGACCGTTGAAAGAATAGATAAAGCCTCCATCTTCGATGGTTGACCAGCGTCGTGACTGAACAGCACCGGAAAGTTTCAAGGCAAGCCGGTGAAGCTCCTTCTCTTCTTCGGATGCATCGAATTTTCCTGTACTGGCAAGGCGGAGCAGGTTCCCGTATGTGCTCAGGTTATTAAAACCATGGTCGTGAACTCCGAAATGGCTGATGTGATGCGCCATGTGAGCAAAGGTGTTCTTTTTGCCAATCTCCAGCATTTGCCCGTCTCCTGTAGCATCAAACACCAGGAGCGGGATCCCGTATTGAAAACCCTGCGTCCATTCCGTCCAGCCACGGGTAGTGTATTTGCCCTTAGCAGTAAATACCGGCGATCCCCGGGATGTGTCGTATTCCTTTTCCAGCAGGATCACCTTCTCGGTGACCAGCTGCCAGAATTGGTCAAGCTTTGTTTTTATATCAGAAATCTTCAGATTATAATCTACGTTCATAGCATGTTGATCGGTTGTATACAAAGATAGAATATTTCTTATAGGTGTGAAGGCAAGCGAGGTGTCTTGGAAATGAAATATTGGTGCATCTAATAAAATCGGTGGGTTCCGGTCCATGATTTGGTTTCCTTTTTAATAGAGAAAGTAGTTGGACCGGTTTTAAAGTCATTGACAGGGCCTGCACCATTGGTATCTTTGGGGAATGACCTGTCAGGTTTTCCTCCCCCTGTCATGCCATCTGCCAAGCGCGGATTGTCATGACTTTCCCCTTCAGCTAGTAACATTCACGTGTTTTTCTTAGAATTTTGGTAAAACCGACTAGCAACTGGTGGCTGTGGACTGCGTACTTCTTCCTTTGGATAAATTCCCGGGATAACGTATTTTTAGACAGGGTAAGCTCTACAATCCTTTTTTATTTTAAACCTTAGCAGTACATCTATCATTCATGTTAAACGAAAACCAAATGAAAACAAAGCGTTTCCAGTTACTGTATTTATTGCTGGTGAGCCCACTGATGATTTATGCACAGACAAATCAGGATTTTAAGATCAAATCCCCGGATGGGAACATCATCGTGCAAATAGATGCAGGGGGAAAACTGCAATGGTCAGTCCGGCATAAAGGACAACTGATTCTGGCACCTTCGTCCATTTCCCTGCAACTGGAAGGGGGAGAAACGCTAGGGAAAAATGCAATAATACAATCTTCAGAAAGGGAAGAGATTCATCGTGAGATTACAGCAATCAACTACAGGAAGGCGATCATTCAGGATCACTGTAACCAGCTTACAATACAGTGTAAAAATAATTACGGAGTGATCTTCAGGGTATACAATGACGCTGCAGCGTACCGGTTTTTTACCCGGAAACAGGATACTATCATTATCACCAACGAAGAAGCCAACTTCAATTTTACTGTTGACCATAAAGCCTTTATCCCGTACATGCGGGATTACAGGGATGGCAAAATTTTCAATTGCTCCTTTGAATCCCTTTACACGGAACAGAACATCTCTCAATTCAGGAGCGATTCACTGGCATTCCTTCCGTTGTTGGTTGATGCAGGAAATGGTAAAAAAGTGGTGATCCTGGAAGCGGACCTGGAGGATTATCCGGGAATGTTCCTGAACATCAATGAAACCGGCAAAGGATTCAAGGGTGTGTATGCACCCTATGCCCTGGAAGATAAGACGGTCAGAAGAAACTTAATCCCCACGAAAAGAGCCGGTTACATCGCCAGAACCAATGGGACACGGAATTTCCCGTGGCGCGTGGTTGTGATCAGTGAACAGGATAAAGAATTGCTGAACAACGATATTGTACAGAAGCTGGCGTCCCCGCCCCGGCTGGATGATGTTTCCTGGATCGAGCCGGGCCAGGCGGCATGGGAATGGTGGAATGCCATCGGCATCTCCCATGTTGATTTCAGAGCCGGGATGAATACAGCTACCTATAAATATTACATTGATTTTGCTGCTGCCAATGGCATCCGTTACATCATCATTGATGAGGGCTGGACGGCGGGGTTTGACCTGACGAAAGTAATACCCGAGATTGATATGCAGGAACTCATAGCACACGGCAAGCGGAAAGGGGTTGGGATCATTCTATGGGCTATGTGGTACCCGCTTATCCGGCAGATGGATACTGTATTTGCTCACTATTCCGGCATGGGAATTAAGGGTTTCAAGATTGATTTTATTGACCGCGATGATCAGAAGGCAGTTGCCTCAACGTATGAAATGGCAAGAAAAGCTGCCGAACATAAACTGATCGTTGATCTGCATGGTATTTTCAAACCCACCGGTCTGCAAAGGACCTATCCTAATGTTCTCGGGTATGAAGGGGTGAAAGGGATGGAAAACGTAAAATGGGCGAATGAGGATGTGCCCCGGTACGACGTGACCATTCCGTTTATCCGGATGATGGCAGGTCCCATGGACTATACACCCGGTGCCATGAGAAATGCCAGCAGGCAGAATTTCAGGCCGATCTTCTCAGAACCCATGAGCCAGGGTACCCGGTGCCACCAGCTGGCAATGTATGTTGTTTATGAAGTGCCGTTACAGATCCTGGCTGATAATCCCACGATCTACATGCAGGAGCAGGAATGCACATATTTTATTACTCACGTTCCAACCACCTTCGACGAGACGATCCCGCTTGAAGGAGAAGTGGGCGAATACGTGGCAATCGCACGCAGGAAAGGAGATACCTGGTATGTTGGTGCGATGACCGACTGTACCGCCCGTGACCTGACACTCGACTTCTCATTCCTTGGCGATGGAGAGTTCAGCGCCATTGTTTTTAAAGACGGCATCAATGCAGACCGCGTAGCTACTGACTACAAACGGGAAGAAATAAAGATTTCCGCCGGGGATGCATTAACCATTCATCTTTCTGCCGGTGGAGGCTGGGCGGCGAGGATTGAGAAAGTGAAGTGAATGGTTAAAATGTTAATGGTTAATTGGTTATTCATTCCTGTGGGCAATGTATTTCTGAAGATTTTTTTCGGACCAGGAGAAAGAGGGATTATTCGTCGCTTTGCTCCTCATGATCCCAAATAGGGGATACATCAACAATGAAATAAACACTTCCGTGTTTTTTTGTTTTGTCCTCGCTCACTTCAGAAAGCCAGCTTTCTTCGCGGCTTCGGTCCAAAACAAAAACCCGGCTG